>Ga0209825_1000123_pt1 | contig 79735 bp, 68 predicted proteins | sample EN8Hudsemesocosm_FD_184631 | JGI IMG/M metagenome (GOLD analysis project Ga0209825, IMG submission 184631) | Methane-oxidizing microbial communities from mesocosms in the Hudson Canyon - EN8B Hudson Canyon (SPAdes) (version 2) | ecosystem: Environmental > Aquatic > Marine > Cold seeps | place... | reverse complement strand
GTGCTTCTGAAGTCATTGTCCAAAGGATTTCTATATCATCCCCAGTAGCTAACTGCTTTAAAGCGCGGCCTTGATTCATGAATATGTCAGAGGGAGCCAGCTGATAATTTGATTCAATTTTTGAGATAGCTAATTTTAGCAAAGACAGAGGGTAGATATGATGCTTGTCATAAGTCTGCATCGGTTGAGGGTAACGAATGAGCTCTAGAGCTGCTATATGAGTGCTGATAAGAAAGGAGCAGAATGTCGCGACTAAGGTATTCGCGAAAGCAATCAATCTATTCATATAGTTTCCAACAGCTACACCTAAAATGAACCTTAAGAAGATGGTAAGTTTATATACTTTACTAACCTTAGTTGCTTTTTATTCTTTCAGCAAATTCCTGACAATTCAAACCCTCAGTGTCTGCTATTCTTACTTTCAGTCACTGTGCTTCTAAATAAACCAGCCAATCATCAGCTGATTTCTTGGTCTCTTTGCTTGTTTCTTTTGCGTTAGCAAGCTTAGAAAATACCTGAATAGCCTTTTTAAATTTCTCCAGTTTGTTGAAGGCATAACCTAGTTGTAAGTAGAGTGATTCGTTGTTTGAAGTGACGGTTTTTTTGATTTGAGGTTCTAGCACTTCTGTTAAATTCTGCCATTGTTGCTCGCTGGCATAAATTCGTACCAAACGGGAAAGTGTTTGTTCTGGTGGCAGGTTTTTTAATTGCTCAAGAGCTTGTTTGTTTTCTCCGCTACGCTCCCATGCATCTGCTAGCAACAAGCGGTTATCCGGTGAATTTTTAACATCACCTGTCTGTATATATCGGCTTAACTGGCTGGCGGCTTTAAATGAATTGCTTTGGTGAATTAAGCGCTGAATATATTGGATTCGTTCTGCTTCGGAGTTGAACATGGCTCGTTGTGCCATTAATTCAAATATCGCGAGCGCTTGTTTTGGCTGTTCTAGTACATCATAGACCCCTGCCAATTGTTGCCAGTAGCTCTTTTTAGTGGGGTTGAGCTTAACTAGGGTTGTGAGTGTTTTATTGGCGTTTTGGTAGTTTTTTAAAGCGAGATCGCATGATAGCAAAAGTTGATAAAGCGGTTCGGATGGCTGTTTTGAGAGTGATAAACCTTTTTTTGCGGCTTGTTTGGACGCTTGATAGTGCTCAAGGTGAAATTCAGTAATCGCTAAAAATTGATGATCAGCAACACTTATTTCAGAGAGCTTGGCTGCATTTAACCAATCGTTCATCGTGTTGGCGGCGTTTTGGTATTGCTCTGCTTGTAGTTGCAGCTGGCTTAAGTCGTGACGAATAGTTTGTAGTTCTGCGGTGCTCATCGCAGAGAGTGCTATTGTGCGGGTCATCCAAGTGATTGCTTTTGGGTAGGCTTCTTGCGCGATATAAATATAAGCCGCTGAGTTCATGGCAACCGATACAACGTAGGGTTTGTTTTGGTAGCGTTTTGCTAATAGGTTTAAGGTGTTGAGCGCTTGATCGTATTTCTCTGCGGATATTTGTTTTTGAATGGGTAGGAATTGTCGGTATGCAATTTCACTTAAGCGTGGTTGTTGGTTCTTTTGTTTGATGTGGGTTGTGCTATTTTTAGTCGCGGGGATGTAAGCATCTGCTGGAATAGAAAAGTCGGTGGAGTGGGCTTGTTCTGTAAAAGTAAATAGCACAATTAAGGTAAGTAAATAAGGCGATAAAATATTCATTTTTGTAGATTAAACCGTATGATTTTTTCCACTTCTCGGGCCGTTGGTTTTCCATTTAATAGTTGAGGTTTAAATTTCCATTTAGAAACGGTTCTGCGAGTAATGCTATCAAAAATTCCGGCAGGCTCAGACTCTAGTATTTGTATCCCGCTAACGCTTCCATCTGGCTGTATGGTAAAGCCAGTTTTTACCCAGCCTTCGATACCTCTTTTGCGTGCGCGTCTGGGGTAAAGTGGGTCAGGCGTATGAAGTGGAAATAAATTTTCAGTAAATTGGGCGCTAAATTCGCTCGCTAAGTTATTTGGTTGTTGGTTTGGCCGTTTTTGGTTGGGGGCTTGTATTGGTGTGGCTTCATAACTTAGGTTTTGGAGTGGTGTTGGGCTTGAAAATAGGGCTTTGGGTAGGCTAATGGCTTCGCTTTCAAATGTCGGGGTGTTTTGGGGGAGTACGAGCGCCTGTGTGATGGGCGGAAGCGGGTTCGGAGCTTCTTTGGGTATTAATTCTTTTTTAGTCGCTTTGGATGTTTGGTTGTTGGGGGGGCTAGTCGGCGATGTGCGGAAAAAATCAATGGGTGTTAGTTTTTCTGAAAAAGGTGTAGCGGTCACGCTAGGCTGTATGAGTTGTGCCATTAATAACAAAACCAGCACTAATGATAGTAGTGCGACAGGGGCAGAAATAACGTAGCGAATCAACTTGATTGCCTTTGATTGCTAGAAACTGCGATATTTTTAGCGCCAGCAAGCTTCGCTTGATCCAATACTGTAATTAAAGTGCCTGTGGGGGCGTTTTGGTCTGCTTGTATTACGACGCTACTGTCGGGATTTTCTGTCAATAAACGTTCGATGTTGCGTCTGACTGCTCGTGTGTCGATACGACGTTGGTCGATCCAAATTTGGCTGTGTTCAGTGATCGCAATTAAAATTGCATTTTGCGGAAGTTTTTCGGATGACTCGGCAAGGGGGCGGTTCACTTCAACGCCTGTTTCTCTGACAAAACTGGTGGTGACGATAAAGAAAATGAGCATGATAAATACGACATCCAGCATTGGCGTCATGTTTATTTCCGCTTCTTCGTCTTCGTTGCGATAAAAAGGAAAGCGATGTCGCACTATGAGGCTCCCTTTGTAAGTTTGGATGTGTTGTCTATTGCAGTACTTTCAAAATGTAGTTGCTGTGCGAGTTGGCTATGCGCTTGCCGAACGAGTCTAAGCACTTGCTGGCGTAAAATTAGGCCAATAATCGCTACCACCATACCAGCCATGGTTGGGATTGTTGCTTGAAATATACCTGCTGCCATCAGTCTAGGGTTGCCGGTTCCTGAGTAAGACAGTACGTCGAATACTGAAATCATACCTGTCACGGTGCCGAGTAGGCCTAATAAGGGGCAAACCAACACACAGGCTTTAATCAGCCATAAAGCATTATTTAACTGTAGGTTGTTGTCTGCCAAAATAGATTCTCTTATTTGGTAGGCGAACCAGGAATGTGTGTCATCTCGACGGTGCCATTTGCTGATAATATCTTGCTTCTGTTTTTTGAAGCTAATGGTAATAAATAAGAATCGTTCGGTTGCCAGAAATATAATCACTAAGGCAACTGCGGCAATCGCCCATAGTACATTGCCACCCTGATTAAATAGGTGATGGATGGATGGGGTAAAGTCGCTAAACATGGTCTTTCTCGCTTGCGCTCTTTCTAGGAGGTTGGCTTGTGGTCTCAGGTTTATCTTCCATGGCTTGAGCAATAATGCCTAGGCTTTGTTGGCTGAGTAATACGACGAGCATTCTGACGCGTGATGAAACAAAGCTATGAGAAAAGAGTAGGGGTACGGTAACGACTAAGCCGAGCACAGTGGTAACCAGCGCTTGTGAGATGCCGCCCGCCATCAACTTTGGGTCGGTTGAGCCGACGAGTGTGATGGTTTGAAATGTGTTTATCATGCCAACGACCGTACCCAATAAACCGAGTAGCGGTGCAACAGCTGCGAGTAGTTTAATGGCGCCTAATCCTTGATCCAGTCTGGGTACTTCTTGTAAAACGGCCTCTTGTAGTTTGACTTCAAGGCTATCAATTTGGTCTTTTGGGTTGTCGTGATACACACCTAGAATACGTCCTAAAGGATTTTTTGGATCGGGTATTTCAGGGGTTTTAAGCTGTTGCTTGATTTTGAGGCGTACTAGGCCAATATCAATCCATCGAAAGACCGCAAGTAAAAGGCCGATAAGGCCTAAAGTTAGAATTACGTAGCCAATGATGCCGCCTTGCTGGATACGCCCCAGTAATGTTGGTTCTAGTGCTAGCCTTTGGAGTACGACGCCTCGGGAAGGATCGATGACGGCCATGGAGGTGTTGCTTTTGATAATACCTAAATAAGCTTGGTCAGGTTGTCTTGCCGCTGTTTTTAATGATTGATCTCTCGCATCATAAATTAAAAATTGTGAGTCAGTCGTGGCTGTGAAAGGGCCGATTCGTTGGATGTTTTTTGAAGTACTTTTACCACTTAACTGAGTGACCATGCCTTGGTATTGCGTTATCTGACCTGTGTTGGCGATGTCTTGCTGAAGTATGTTTTTTAAGGATACTAAATCGCTAGAGTCTGGCAACTCTTGCTTGTCGAGTAGGGTGTTTAGTTGGACGATTTGTTCTTTGAACTGAGCTGAAAGTAATGAGTTTCTTTGGTTTTCAAGCGTTTCTTGTGTCGTTTGTTTCCATGCTGAAAACAAATCTTTAAGTGAATGTGTTCTTTCATCAAGTTGCGTTTGAAGTTGACCTATTTCTACGGTGTTTTTGGTAACCTGTTTCTGTTGTTTTTTGTATGCCTTTTGTTTTGTAATTAACTCTTTTTTTAGGGTATTTAAGCGCTGTTGTTGGTGTGCTTGTTTCGTTAAAAACTGCTGCTCTCTGGTTTTATTGAGTTGTTGCTGTGTTTGACGAGATTCTTTTACCATTTCAAAGAGGGTGTTGAGCTCATTTTGTGTTGTAGCACTTGTTGTTTGAGTCGCAACGCTCGTTGAAGGAAGCAAGACAAAGAAGGTAAGTATGATGAAGCTGAAAAAGTTCATGTGGTAGCCTGGTTAATCTATTTTATGATGGGTAGCGACAATAAAGAGTGTGGGCGTTGTTTTTGTGCAATCAATAACCCTTGTTTTATCTCATCTTCAATGTCTATTGTGGGGTCTGCTGAAGTATTGTGCCAAGCCCCTTTTTTATAATCCCAATAACCGTTATGTTGGCCGTCTTCGCTTTGGAAATAAAGGCCAATTCTACCAACTCTTAATAGCTTAACGTGTAAGGGGGAATTGGTCAGGTTGATGGTTTGAGGGTAGGCCTCAATAGTGTAACCATATTCACTCTCAATTTGGTACGCCTCTAATACTCTGCGGTAACGCTCGGGTAGAGTGGTGTTAGGGTCGACAATGCTGGTCTTTAAATAATCAATACGCTGTCGGCGCTCTTTGGAATGAAAGGGCATATCTTGGGCGATAAAGTGATCAAGCCAATCGATCATTGACAGTAAGTGAGGGATGATCGATTTTTCAGTGGTTTCGACTGCATTTAATTGTTTCTGCAGCGATTGCATCGACAAAATTTGCTGAGTTTGCGTTTGTTGTAAATGCGCTTGATTGATCTTTAATTGGTCGATTTCTTTATTGAGCGCTTGGAATTGCGCGAGTAACTTTTGTGTCGTGCTTTGGCTATTAAGAATAAGGGTTTGTGATGTTGCACCTTGTTGTTGCATTAAGGTGGCTTCACTGACGCTTTTTTCCAGATTGGAAGATAGTGCCGACTGACTAAGTGCTGTTCCGATTACTAGGAATGCTGCGCCATAATTAATAGAGAAAAATTGTTTCCAGTTATGCATGTTTATGTGTTTGTCGAGAAAAGTGAAAAGACTGAGGTGGATATCGCTATAAGTGTAGTTGAATATGCGGTTGGTGCAATTTAGATTTTAACTTGTGTCTTGTTAGGCGGAAAGCTAAAGCGGCCTCAAAAGAAGCCGCAGGCCCTCATCAAGGAGGGAAAGGTAAAGTCTTTACGTCAGCGCTGCTATCGACGTTCGTGAAAGGCTTTTGTTTCTAATGTGTAAAATAGGCACTTCCCTCCAAGTCATCGGATGGGCAACTGATAGCATCGTTATCTTGTAAGCCCATTAATTGCATAAAAGAACCTTGATCTACGTGAATCAAGCTTCGGTGGTCGCCACTTTCAAAATAAATATCGTTCAGCTGTTTGAGGCTGTTATCCCAAATAACCGGCAGTCCGTATACTTGACCGAGAGGAGGAATGGCGCCAGGTTGGCAGTCGTCAAATAATTCATTCAGTTCGTCTTCGTGAACAAGACGGTAGTGGCCTTTCATGTGCTGGTTTAACCATGACATAACCAGCTTGTGGTTCGTGGGAATAACACATAGTCGGTAATTCTCCCCGTCATGTGTCATTACTGATTTTGCGAGTTGTACGCTAGGAATATGAGCGGATCTAGCTGTTTCAATACTGCTATGGGTTTCAGGGTGTTGGATCAAGTCATAATTAACGCCGACTCTTGAAAGATGAGCTTCAACTCTTGGGGCGACAGACATAATGCACCTCCCTCTTTGGTTATCTCTTAATAGAATATAACGGGGGGTGTTATCACGTCCAAGAACACTTAAGACTTAGTATTTTACTTAATAGCTTAGAAAAGAATAGCGAGTAAATAGTCACTATTTTTAATGGCGATAAAATTAACGTTTACGGGAGTCGTGTTAGGCCGTATAATGGCGCGTTTTATCTCGGCATAGAAGGCTGGTTATATGTTGCGGATCGCACAAGACGCACTGACGTTTGATGACGTTCTTTTACTACCTGGTTACTCAGACATACTCCCTAACGAAGTTACGCTTAAAACGCGTCTGACTCGTAAAATCACCCTGAATACTCCGCTTGTTTCTGCTGCAATGGATACGGTGACAGAAGCGCCACTTGCCATTGCGATGGCTCAAGAAGGTGGAATCGGGATTATCCATAAAAACATGACGATCGAGCAACAAGCATCGACTGTTCGCGCTGTGAAGAAGTTTGAAAGTGGTGTGGTGAAAGACCCTATCACGGTCACACCTACTACCTCTGTCAGGCAAGTGCTTGAATTGACTGCGGCGAATAAGATCTCTGGATTGCCTGTGGTAGATGGTAAAGATTTAGTAGGGATAGTGACGGGACGAGATATTCGTTTCGAAAGCCGTTTAGATACAAAAGTATCTGAAATCATGACATCAAAAGATAATTTGGTGACAGTGAAAGAAGGCGCTACATCGAAAGAAATTAAAGATTTGTTGCACAAACACCGTATTGAAAAAGTCTTAGTGGTAAACGACGCCTTTGAATTAAAAGGCTTGGTAACAGTTAAAGATATTCAAAAATCTAAAGACTTCCCACACGCCTCTAAAGATGAGTTTGGTCAGTTGCGTGTTGGTGCTGCTGTCGGAACAGGCGCTGGTACTGAAGACCGAATTGACGCTTTAGTGAAAGCTGGTGTAGATGTGATTGTGGTTGATACTGCACACGGACATTCGAAAGGCGTGATTGACCGTGTTCGATGGGTAAAAGAAACATACCCAGAACTACAAGTTATTGGCGGAAATATCGCAACGGCTGAAGCGGCAATTGCATTAGCTGACGCTGGTGCAGACGGCGTTAAGGTTGGTATTGGTCCCGGATCAATTTGTACTACTCGAATTGTTGCTGGTATTGGTGTTCCTCAAATTTCAGCGGTTGCAGATGTATCTACAGCCCTGGAAGGTCGTAATGTACCAGTGATTGCTGATGGCGGTATTCGTTTTTCAGGTGACATTGCAAAGGCAATTGCTGCGGGTGCTCATAGTATTATGGTAGGTAGTTTATTGGCGGGTACCGATGAGGCTCCTGGCGAAATTGAACTATTTCAAGGTCGAAGTTACAAAGCATATCGTGGTATGGGTTCGTTGGGTGCAATGGGGCAGTCTCAAGGTTCGAGTGATCGTTATTTTCAGGATATAAAGTCAGGCGTTGATAAGCTTGTACCTGAAGGAATCGAAGGTCGTGTTGCATGTAAAGGTCCGATGACCGCTATTATTCATCAATTGATGGGTGGTTTGCGTTCGAGTATGGGCTATACCGGAAGTGCTACGATTGAGGATATGCGTACCAAACCTCAGTTCGTACGTATTACTTCAGCAGGTATGAAAGAAAGTCATGTACACGATGTCACTATTACTAAAGAAGCGCCCAACTACCGTGTTGGCTAACTTCTAGTATGTTATTCCCGCCGAAAGCGGGAATTCATCGTACTGACTTTTTATTAGCCTATCGTTAAAAGTAGGCTAGCAAAAGGTAAGGCAAATATACTAATTTTTGATTCACGGGGCAGACTCATTCGAGCGCCCCGTTTTGTGTTTATAAGAGGTTTAAACGCTATCTATGTCTGATAAACAAAGTACTGATCACCAGAACATTCATGCTCACCGTATTTTAATTCTTGATTTCGGATCTCAATACACGCAACTGATCGCACGTCGCGTTCGTGAAATTGGCGTATTCTGTGAAATTCGTGCTTTTGATATGAGCTGTGATGAAATCAAGGCGTATCAACCAAAAGCAATTATCTTGGCTGGGAGTCCTGAATCTGTAACCGCAGCGGGCAGTCCTCGCGCACCAGAGAGTGTTTTTAATTTAGGTATTCCTGTGTTAGGTATTTGTTATGGTATGCAGACCATGGCAGAGCAGTTGGGTGGAAAAGTTCAAGGCTCAGATGTACATGAGTTTGGTTATGCTCAAATCAATACGCGTGGAAGCTCTGCATTATTAGCCGATATAAAAGACCATGTTGATGAGGATGGTAATGCCTTGTTAGATGTCTGGATGAGTCATGGCGATAAAGTAATCAATATGCCGGAAGGCTTTGAATTGATGGCTTCAACAGACTCTTGCCCTATTGCGGGTATGTACCATGCAGAAAAGAATTTCTATGGCGTACAATTTCACCCAGAAGTAACGCATACCCTTCAAGGTGAACGTATTTTAGAACACTTTGTTTTGAATATTGCTGGGTGTGATGCTTTATGGACGCCAAGCCAGATTGTGGATGATGCGATTAAAACGATTCGTAAGCAAGTAGGTACTGATCATGTATTACTAGGCTTATCAGGTGGCGTTGATTCATCTGTTGTCGCAGCAATGCTGCATAAAGCGATTGGCGATCAGCTAACGTGCGTATTTGTTGATAACGGCTTACTTCGTTTAAACGAAGGCGACCAAGTGATGAAAATGTTTGCGGATAACATGGGTGTTAAAGTTATTCGAGCCGATAAAGCAGAGTTATTTTTGTCTCGCCTAAAAGGCGTTAGCGATCCAGAGCAAAAACGTAAAATTATTGGTAATGCATTCATTGAAGTGTTCGATGAAGAATCTGTAAAAATTGATAATGTTAAATGGTTGGCGCAGGGCACTATTTACCCTGATGTGATCGAGTCAGCAGCATCAAAAACAGGTAAAGCGCATGTGATTAAGTCGCACCATAATGTGGGTGGCTTACCCGATGATATGAAGCTTAAGTTAGTTGAGCCATTACGCGAATTATTTAAAGATGAAGTGCGTAAGATCGGTTTGGAGTTAGGTTTACCGTACGATATGGTTTACCGTCATCCATTTCCTGGGCCTGGTTTAGGTGTGCGAATATTGGGTGAAGTGAAAAAAGAATATGCTGATATTCTGCGTGAAGCTGATGCAATTTTTATTGAAGAATTGTACCGAGCTGATTTATATCATAAAACCAGTCAGGCATTTGCCGTATTTTTACCCGTGAAATCTGTTGGCGTTGTGGGTGATGCAAGGCGTTATGAATATGTGGTAACGCTTAGAGCTGTTGAAACCATTGACTTTATGACTGCACGTTGGGCTCACTTGCCTTATGATTTTCTTGAGCTTGTATCCGGTAGAATTATCAATGAAATATCGGGTATTTCACGTGTTGCTTATGATGTTTCGTCAAAGCCGCCTGCAACGATTGAGTGGGAATAACTCACTTTATTAAGTAAAAAACTGATATTGGGATTTTAGTCTTGAAAGAACAAGCACAAGACGAAAAATGGATGCAGCGCGCGCTTGAGCTAGCTAGCCATGCTGCACAAGAAGGTGAGGTACCAGTCGGTGCCTTGGTCGTGCGTGATGGTGTAGTTTTGGGCGAGGCTTGGAATCGCCCGATTGGTAACTGTGACCCAAGTGCGCATGCCGAAATAAATGCGGTGCGACAGGCTGCTAAAAATGAAGGTAATTATCGTCTTTCTGGTGCGACCTTGTATGTCACAATTGAGCCCTGCACTATGTGTGTAGGTGCTTTGGTTCATGCCCGTGTCGCACGAGTTGTTTTTGGTGCAAGAGAGCCCAAAGCAGGCGCAGTGGTTAGCCAAAACAACTTATTTGAACATCCCTCCATGAACACAAATATAGTCTATGCTGAAGGGATATTGGCGGATGAGTGCAGTAAGATAATGAGTGATTTTTTTGCATTTAGACGTGAACAAAAAAAACAGATTAAAATCAACGCTCGCACAAAGAATTGATCGCGTGCATTATAAGCACCGAACTCTTAAACGAAAGCATTTCAGTACAGGGAACCCCGAAGAATGAAAGTATTAGTAACAGGTGGTGCAGGCTACATCGGTAGTCATGTTGTGAAGCAGCTTGGTGAAGCTGGGCATGATATTGTCGTATACGACAATCTTTCAACAGGATATGAGTGGGCTGTTACTTATGGGCAGTTGGTGGTTGGCGATGTGGCTGACACAGAGAAGCTTGACCAAGTTTTTGCAGAACATAAGTTTGAAGCTGTCTTGCACTTTGCAGCGCATATTGTAGTGCCTGAATCGGTTGAAAATCCGCTTAAGTATTATCGTAACAATACTCGTAATACATTGAACCTTCTGGGTATTATTGAAAAGCATAAAACGCCTTACATGGTTTTTTCGTCTACGGCAGCTGTTTATGGTATGCCGGATGAAAAGGTACTAACAGAAGATATGCCTTTGTTGCCGATTAACCCATATGGCGCATCGAAAATGATGAGCGAACAAATGATTCGTGATTTATCATTTGCATCGAATCTTAATTATGTGATTTTGCGTTACTTTAATGTGGCAGGTGCAGATCTAACGAGCAGGTTAGGGCAGGCGACGCCAGAAGCCACGCACTTGATCAAAGTCGCGTGTGAGTGTGTTACTGGCGCACGAGAAGGTATGAAAGTATTTGGTACTGACTATGAAACACGAGATGGCACTTGTATTCGTGATTATATTCATGTCGATGATTTAGCAAAAGCGCACGTTATGGCCTTGGATTACATGTCTAAAGGCGGTGAGTCACAAATACTAAACTGTGGTTACGGTAGTGGTTTTACGGTTCAAGAAGTTATTGATATGGTGAAAGAAAAGTCAGGTAAGGATTTTCCTGCTGAACAGGTTGAACGTAGAGCGGGTGACCCGGATGCCTTGATGGCGGATAACACCAAAATCAAGAAAGTACTTGGATGGAAGCCTGATCACGATGACTTAGGTGTAATAGTTCAATCTGCTTTAGATTGGGAGGCGACTTGGCAGGCACGAAAAGCTTAAAGGGTTTTGTGTAGGTTGTGGGTGAACGAAGTGAATCCCAACAATGCGTATAAGGCCAAATTTTGTTGGGATTCGTTTTACTCATCCCAACCTACTTTTCTGGCACGAAGGTGATGCAGTGTTTAAATTAGACGCACGACTCGAAAATGACACTATTAATCTAGCATCTTGGCCACTTTGCGATGTTCAATTAATGAATGATTCGCAATTTCCATGGGTGATTCTAGTTCCCAGAATTGAAGCTGTAACTGAGCTTTATCATCTCGATAAAACTCAGCGTGAGCAGCTGGATGCGGAGTCTATTTTCTTGAGTGAGGCTTTGATGGCTATTTATCAGGGCGACAAACTCAATACGGCGGCTTTGGGTAATGTTGTGAGCCAGTTGCATATTCATCATGTGGTGCGTTTTGAAAGTGATATAGCGTGGCCTGCACCCGTGTGGGGTAAAGTGCACGCCAAGCACTTTAGTGATGAAGACTTAGCGAAACAAAAAAAATTACTTGCCGTGATTATTGAGCATAGCTGGTAAGTTTTGAGCCAACTAGATAAAACGATAAAGAAGTATCTTTCTACTTATGCTGAGCCGGCGCTTCAACAGCTCAGTATTGTACAGGTATCTGAATTTGAATCGGTGCTTGTTCTCCCCATTTTTGATGAGCCCATTGAAAACCTAAACCGCTTCCTAGAATTAAACGATCCAAAGAAAATTGTCATGATTTGGGTATTTAACAGTCCTGATAATGTTCAAACAGATGAACAGCAACGCACCCAAGTGTCGATGAATCACTTTGTAGGTAAGTTAAATGCGCAAGAACTGAGTCAAAATTCGCAACAAAGTAGCGGTGTGTATTTTTCTCAAGTAAATGAGTCTTTAGGGCTTTATGTTCTAGATCGGTGTTCAGAGGGGCGCGCGATACCCGCAAAGCAAGGGGTGGGTTTAGCGCGAAAGCTGGGTATGGATTTCGGGTTAAAGCTAATTGCTCAGCAAACTGAACAGGATGGTAAGCAGGTTAGTTGGCTTCATAGTAGTGATGCCGATGTCGTGCTTCCTCAAGACTATTTTAATGTCCTAGACCCTGAAGGTTCTACTTCCGCTATCGTTTATCCTTTCGAACATCATTCTGAAAAAGGTTATGAGCAGTCGATGGCTTTGTATGACTTGTCTTTACGCTACTACGTGGATCAGCTCAAATGGTCCGGTTCCCCTTATGCTTTTCATACCATTGGTTCTTTAATTGCTGTTACACCTCTGGGCTATGCACAAGTAAGAGGGATGCCAAAAAGGTCGGGCGCAGAAGACTTTTATTTACTTAACAAGCTAGCCAAAGTTGGTCGTGTGTTGAGCCTTGAAAGCCCAGTGATCAAAATTTCTGGGCGACCTAGCCACCGGGTACCCTTTGGAACAGGCCCTGCACTGGTTAAATTGCAGGAAATGGACGACCCACTTTCAACTTATACGTACTATCATCCTGAAATATTCAGTGCTTTAAAGCAATTATTGGTGACCGTCTCAGAGGCTGAACAGTCCATTGCGTCGGCAGATGTATTATTTCATCAGCTTCGCGATAGAATGCCTACAGAGAGGGCAGAATATGTTATCTCAACTCTGAGAGCATTAAAGGCAGAGAAGCAGTTTGAACATTTAAGTCAAAAGAAAACAAAAGCGCAGTTTGTGCAAGGTTTTCATACTTGGTTTGATGCGTTTGTTACCCTTCGATTTATCCACTTGATGCGAGATCAGGTTTATCCTAGTGTTAATTTAGCGACACTAACGCAGCATTTGAACAGTAATGGAGTTAATTTTGAACATTATCCAAGGATTGCAAGCCTGGGAATATAAATTACCTGCTGGTTTTACAGTGAGGGGTTATCACAGTAAGCCGAGTGGTAAGCCTGTATTGCATTTTATTCACGGAACTGGGTTTAGTGGGTTAACATTCGAACATTTATTAGCCAAGTTTCAAGAAGACTATGACTTTTTTATTAGTGACGGTCAGGGGCATGGCGAAAGCGATGCGGGTGAGATTTATCCGGGTTGGAATAAAAGCGCACGAAATTTTGCACGAGTCTGGCAACATTACGCGCCTCTTTGGGATGGTGTGCCAAAAATTGCATTAGGTCATAGTTATGGTGCAATTATGTCGACTCTGATGATGGCAAAATACCCTGACTTGTTCGACCTTGGCATACTAATGGACCCGGTTTACTGCTCGCCTAAAATAGCTAAAACAATGTCTGTGATGACAAGTCTTGGACTGATGAAGCAAATGCCAATGGCGAAGCAAGCTAAGATGCGGTCGATGACCTGGGCGAGTGAGAAGGATGCATGGTCCTATTTTTATCAGCGTGGCACGTTTAAAGGCTGGCAGGATGAGTGTCTGCAATCTTATATCAATCATGCGTTGACCAAGCATGAGGATGGCTCCTTACACTTAAAATGTCCCCCTAAAATTGAAGGGGCTGTATTTTCGGCCTATGCACATAACTTATGGAAGTCGATTAAATCCATTCAAAAGCCAATGACAATTCTCTATGGCGAAGATACGTATTCATTTGTTTTAAAGTCGTTGCCGAAGCTTCAAAAAGCTAACCCTTACTATGACTTTATAAAAGTACCCGGTGGTCACTGTTTTATGCAAGAGCGTCCAGAGCAAACAGCACAAGAGATTAAGCAGAAATTGCTCTTTTTGCTTCGAACTTTTAAATATAGCTCTAGTGATTAATAACGACTTCGCGAACCTTGGTTTGAACGCGTTCATCTTGTTTTAAATGGTAGCTGACTGGAACAGGAAAATAGCGGCTTCGTTCACCGGCTTTTAAAGGTTCTGTTATTTGCCACGAACTCTCTCTAATCAAATTCCGCCTATTGCCGAATAGTTGACTAACGAGCATCAGCTTTTTAATTTCAAGTGGACTGCGATTTTCAACGGTGACCAGAAGCGGCCCTTTTGAGTCTTGTTGGTGTTTGATTCTCAGATATTTTTCAGGCTTATCATGAATTTCTAATAAAGCCAAACTTACACGAGCATCTTGTCCCGCTTTCCCCTGAGCGCTTGAGGCTTGTGAATAATAGGATACGGCTTGGCTTTGCTTGCCTGATTTTTGAAATAAATGGCCTAACTGCAGCGCAGCAGTACTTGTTGGCAGCATCTTCATACTATGTTGGTAGTCTTCTTGTGCTGCAGCCGAATTGCCCAAGACTAGCAGAGTGTTTGCTCGATTTAAAAAATAGGAAAACTGCTGAGGATAGAGCTCAGTCGCTCGGTTATGTTCTTTTAGGGCTAGGTCAGGCTTGTTTTTCTGGTCAAAAATCAACCCCTTTGTTGAGTGAAAGAGTGCTTCTTTAGGCTCTAGGTTAATGGCTTGCTTTATGAGAGATAAGGCGTGTTTGGTTTGTTTTTTATATAGGGCTTGAGTTGCTTGGTCAGCCAAATCGTAGGCAGGTTGCTGCTTGCGTAAATTGGCAAGAGCTACTTGGTATTCTTTCTTTCCCGTAAATGATCCGGTCGCTTGATTTTGAAGGCTGAGCATGCGCTTTTTATTTTCAGCAAAGCGTTCGGGAAAAGGTGGATGTGAGGCAAATAAGCCATCAATCCTTGAGTTTTTCTGGCCTTTTGAAAGCTTAACAAATAGTGTTTGAAGGTCTACAGCGCCTTGTAAGTCATAACCGGCTTTTGCCATAAACTTCATGCCGTATTGGTCTGACTCGCGTTCATGGTCACGTCCGTATTTTGCAACTGTCAACTGGGCTCCTAAACTTGCACCGCCAATGACTAAACTTCGATAATCATTGTCAGCAAGGGTTAAACCTAAATTAGCGATATCTGCCTGAACAAATTTATTGTCTCTCATACGTTGAGCACCATGACGAGCTGCAGCATGTACGACTTCATGGCTTAAGACTGCTGCTAATTGCGCTTCACTGTCCAGTTGAACTAATAAACCTCGGCTAATGGCAATTTTTCCAGATGGAAGTGCCCAGGCATTTGGCACTGAGTTATTGAGTACGACAAACTCATAAGGCAGTTCTGGTTGGTTGCTCACTTTCGCGAGTTTTTTTCCTACAGTGCTAATGTAGTCGTTTAGATTAGGGTCGAGGTAATAGATCCCTCCTTGTGATTGCTGTGTCGGCTTATATTGCTCTTTACCTATTTCAATATCGTCTGAAATAGATGTAAGCATAAGTTGATGTTTATCGGTTAGGGGATTGACAGAACAACCTGTGATGACGACATAGGTAATGAATAGAAATAGAAGGTGTGTGAGCTGCATTGAGGTTAACCTATAAACGGTAGTGTGACGTAGGTCACAAATGTTTGTTCAATTCTCTTTGTTCGCTATAATAGCGTCTCTTAAGTTTAAAAGAGAAGACTGTATGAGAGATGAAACTGCATTATTTGCCCAAGTAGATAGCTTTGTGAACGTATTAGCTCAATGTCGAGAGCTGGGTATCACCGTAGTTTCAGCGCGAGAAAACGAATTAATTCTTGAATTACCCTACAGCAAAAAAATTATTGGTAATCCTGAGTCGGGCGTCATTCATGGTGGCGCGATTACGACGTTGATGGATACCACTGCAGGTGCCGCAGTATTATGTGCGATGCCTGAGTTTGAGCTTTGCCCTACCTTAGACTTACGTGTTGATTACATGCGTTCTGCGAAGCCTGGTCAGTCGGTTTTTGCGCGGGCAAGTTGTTATCGTAGTACAAAAAATATCTTATTCATGCGTTGTGAGGCTTATCAGGTTGATCGAACTGTGGCGCACTGTGTTGCGGCATTTATGCGTATGGGTGAAAAAGCTATTCCTTCTTTAGAGGCAATGACCGATGGAATTAGTATTGCTCCTTTGGGTGGTGATACTCAGACATACATTCCGGTCGACTTTAAGCAAGTCGTTGAGCAAGTGAGAGCAAGTCAAAATTATTCTGATTTGACCAAAGTAATTCCTTATGCCGAATTAATTGGAATAGAGTTTGACCAACAAGGCGCGATCACGAACGAACAGACTCCTGGCTTATCATTCAAACTGCAAAAAAAGCCAAGTAATATCGGTAATCCGATCCTTCCAGCGATTCATGGTGGGGTATTAGGTGGTTTCATGGAATTATCTGCAGCATTGCATTTACTTGTTTCGCAGACGACACTTAAATTCCCTAAAATTATCGACTTCTCCATCGATTATCTTCGAGGTGGTGCTGATCGTGAAACGTATGCTTATTGTGAGGTTTCTCGGCAAGGGGGGCGTGTTGCTAATGTAGAAATTCACGCCTGGCAAGAATCAAAAGATAAGCCGATTGCTCTCGCCCGCGCACACTTTTTATTAGAAGAGTAGTGGTTATCAAATTAGTTTTAGGTCGCTTCGCAGGGGGGCTGAGATTGTCATTGTATATTAGTAAAGCGACTCAGCACAGCGTCATAAGTTAGTAATTCACCAAACTGATTATCGTTAGTTTGAATAAAATTCGCCAAGTTAGATGACGACACTCCAATAAGTGGCCAGCTGGGTGGGGGAGCAAGCCAACCAGTCGACGTTTTCATATGACTTCTATCCGAAGAAAATAATTTGTAAAAATCATCCGAAGGTACTAAGCGAAACAAAGGGGTTTCATTCTCTGAAAGTAAGCTCTCATCGATGAACGATTGGCGAAAGTAAGTCTCAATATTTGTATTAAATGGCAGTGTAGTATCAAAGTCGAATATTTGATTGTTTTCAGATATAACCAACAAAACAACATGGTAGTCCCAAAAAATTGGTAAAGAAGGGTGTTGGGAAGCGCGTTGATTCAACATTGGAAACGCATCACCTTTGCTAAAGATAAAAACCACATAACTATTTTTAAGCTGATTTTGTTGGCATAAGTGCCAAATGTTTTCTTCGCAATAGGCTGATTGATAAGAAAAATCTTCTCGTTTAAAGTGATTTAATTGCATCTGTATTCTAGCCTTTGGTACGTATTTCAGCGATGAGTGTTAAGCTTATGATTAAACCGAAGAATCGGTTTGTGAGAGATATCTTACACAAACTAGGGTTATCTGCCGTATATTTTGTCTCACGTGATCTCTATTATACATTTCATTGCTATGAAAGCAGGGAATAGGGACTCGCCAAGAAGGACTTGGCCATTAAGGATGATTGGAAGGGAGTTATACTCATAAGGAATGAGTATAAAAGGATCAAGATTAAGCTAGGGATTAGCGATAAGGATATACACTTTGGCCTCGTAATTTACGGGGCTTTCTTGTGTCTGGGGTTTAAGGAAGTGGCTTGGGGAGAGTTACACGAAGTCCAACAAAGTTTGGTATCATACTCAATGTTGAAATTTGCTTCGTTTATTCTCAACCTACAATAAAATGCTTTCATTTTTTAATGCCTACTTACTGGCAAAAATCCAATATGAGTGACTTCTAATATTAGTGATCTAGGGCTTGAAATACACCGTTGTTATGATGAGTTTGGACCTATTCGGGTATTTGAGAATGGTGCATTGCGGTATCTTGCGTTTGGTGAGGCCGCAGAACAAAGCTGCGTAAATTTGCATCAGCCTTCAAAACTGGTTTATGAATATACGCAAGCGATGATGTTGGTTTTACTCTATTTACCTAAGCCAAAACAAGTGATGTTTTTGGGTTTAGGCGCGGGGAGCTTAGTGCATGCATTTCATCATTATGACCAAAACCTGAGTATACAGGTGGTGGAGTTACGAGAGAAAGTTGTTGAGGTGGCGCAAGAGTGGTTTGCTTTAGAAATTTTTCCTGAATTAATGCTGAAGGTCGATGATGCTGCTGAGTATATCGCGAATATACACCCTTTAAGTGATTTAATTTTTGCTGATATTTATAATGATGAAGGTATGATTGAAGCGCAATTAAGTTCTAACTTCTTATCTGATTGTTATCAGAATCTCAGTGATGAGGGGGTTTTAGTACTGAATTTATGGGATGAAGGCGGAGGCAGTCATCCGCTTGCTATTCAGGCTATTCGAGATTTGTTTGGCAGTGACCACTGTATGACTTGTTTGATTGAAGATGGCAACCTGATTGCCTATGCATTTAAAAATGGTGTACCAGAACGTAATATTCGTCGATTACAGCCGATGGCTAAAAAGCTTGCTAAGAAAATGGATATTCCTGTTCACAAACTTTTGTCGCGCATGAAAATTGTCTGATGGCTATTAGTTGTTAAATAGCTTAATGACCTGCCGTGGTACTTGAACCTGTTTTAACGCGAAAAATTTGATACGGCCCGTGCTCGGCAATATAGGAATCAGTTTTACCAATCACATCCTGTAAGGCGCTGCTAGTCACATATAACCAGCCATCGGGACCAAAGCTAAATCCGTCTGGCCATCTTAGTTTAGGGTCTTTAATTAATGTTTCTAAAGAGGCGTCGGGCTTCATTCTAATAATTGCTGAATGCTCTATATCGCTCAGATAAATATTGCCTGCGTTGTCGGTGGTAATGCCGTCGCTCATAGTTTTTTCACCAAAACGCTCAACTTTTTGAGCGAGTTGCTCGTGATTAAGTGAAAGGTTGTTCAAATCGCTGATGCGTATTCTATGAAGGTGTTCATCGGTTACCGGCGCAAAATATAGCCACTCTTCATTTCGGTCTAAGGCGATTGAATCAACACCCGGCCGGATGGCAAATACGCCAAATATCAACATTTTTTCACCTTCGACAATAGGCACATAAAAGTCAGCGTTAACCGAATCATGATCTAGTAATACTTCGCGGGCCGTTTTGTTTTGAGTGTTATAAATAATAATTGAAGGGTTTAAGCCTAATACACTAGCATTAGCAATGTAGATCGTTGAGCCATCTTGGCTTACTTGAAAATCATTTAGGTGAGAGCCTAAACCCGCGATCTCAGAAGAAAACTCATAATGATGAACGACTTTCATCGTATCGAGGTCAATAGCGAGTATTTGAGGTGTAGCTGAGCCATGGTCGGCATAATCTAACACCCAGAGTCGGTTTTGTTGGTCAATACGCATTGAGAGTACTGTGTGTAGCTTGATCTCGTCGTTTACCGGTATTTCAAGGGCTTTTCCATCTATAAGTTCGGCCACATTAAAAGGTGGGCGGCCTTCTGGGTGTAGGGTAAAGAAAATGCGTCCAGTGTTTGATACCGCAATATTTCCAGGTGGGTAGTCAAGACTGGCTACTACTTTAAGGGCATCATCAAAGAGTATGGGGGCTGTGGTGCGGTCTGGGAAATCTGCGCCGCCGCCATAGATAGTCTCGGTTGCAATCGATATGACGGCAATGAGAACGATGATTGATAAGATAGAGGTCGCAATGAAACGTAGCATGTTTTTATTCTTTAAATTGTTTAGGGGCTGTTATTAAATCATAAGTTCTTAAATCAAACATGCTTGAATTTAAAATAGCCGACCCCACATAGTTTAAGACGAACAAATTTAAGGTGTTTGGCGCTTAGCCAAATGCCTACTTTATTTAAGAAACAGTTGAGAGAAACGATAAATGTCAGAACAAGATAATATTGAAGCTAAAGCAGAAACCCTTGGGTTTCAAACCGAAGTAAAGCAACTTTTACAATTGATGATTCACTCGCTTTACAGTAACAAAGAAATTTTTCTACGTGAGTTAATTTCAAACGCTTCAGATGCTGAAGATAAATTACGCTTTGAGGCATTATCAAATGATGCTTTGTATGAAGATGATGGCGATTTAAAAATTCGTCTTGAATTTGATGAAGAAGCAAAAACTGTGACCATTAGTGATAATGGTATTGGTATGACTAGAACAGAGGTTATTGACCATTTAGGGACGATAGCTAAATCTGGAACCGCTGATTTCATGAAGAATCTAACTGGCGATAGTCAGCAAGATTCACAATTAATTGGGCAGTTTGGTGTTGGGTTTTATTCATCTTTCATTGTAGCGAAAAAAGTAGACGTATTTACACGAAAAGCTGGCGCAGATAAGTCAGACGGTGTTCGTTGGAGCTCTGAAGGTGAAGGTGAGTTCACGATTGCTGATGTTGAAAAAGCATCACGTGGTACGTCGATCGTATTACACCTGAAAGATGACGAAACTGAATTCGCAAATGGCTGGCGTTTACGTAGTCTTGTGAAGAAGTATTCAGATCATATTTCTTTTCCTGTTGTGATGCAGTCTGAACCTGCTCCAGCCGCTGAAGGTGAAGAGCAAGAAGCACCAAAAGATGAAACTGTTAATGAAGCAACTGCATTGTGGTCTTTATCTAAGTCAGAAGTGAAAGACGAAGAATATAAAGAATTCTACAAGCATATCTCTCATGACTTCCAAGACCCTATAAAATGGTCTCATAACCGTGTTGAAGGCAAGTATGATTACACTAGCCTTTTATATATCCCTGCTAAAGCTCCGTATGATTTATATAACCGTGAAGTACCGCGTGGACTTAAATTATATGTTCAACGTGTCTTTATCATGGATGACGCAGAGCAGTTTTTGCCGTTATACCTGCGTTTTGTGAAGGGTATAGTCGATTCAAAAGATCTGTCTTTGAACGTTTCTCGTGAAATTCTACAGAGTGATAAAGCTGTTGAAAGTATGAAGGCTGCGTTAACTAAACGTGTGTTGGATATGCTGACTAAAATGGCGAAAAACGAAGCTGAAGACTACCAAGCATTTTGGGACGAGTTTGGTCCTGTGATCAAAGAAGGTTTAGCTGAAGATCAGACAAATAACGAAAAAGTTGCTAACTTGTTACGTTTTGCTTCAACGCAGGGCGACAGTAAACAGAACCAGTCTTTGGCTGCTTATGTTGAACGTATGCAAGAAAGCCAAGACAAGATTTATTACGTGAGTGCTGAAAGTTATGCAGCTGGTATCAGTAGCCCGCACATGGAAATCTTCCGTAAGAAAGGTATTGAAGTACTTGTTCTGAGTGATCGTATTGATGGTTGGATGATTTCATACCTGAATGAATTTGACGGCAAGCATCTTCAGGATATTACCAAAGGTGAGTTAGATCTTGGTGATATTGAAAACGAAGAAGATAAGAAGCAGCAAGAAGAAGCGAGCAAAGAATACGAAAGCTTAGTTGGCCAAATTACAGAATTGTTGAAAGATAAGGTTGATGAAGTACGTGTGACAAGTCGTTTAACCGATTCGCCAGCATGTTTGGTTGCGGGTGCGCACGATATGGATGCACAGATGAAAAAGATTATGGAGGCAGCAGGGCAGCAAATCCCTGATAGCAAGCCAAGCTTTGAAATTAATCCAGAGCACCCATTAGTGAAAAAGCTAAATGACGAACAGAATGATGAGCGATTTAATGATCTGACTCACGTATTATTTGATCAAGCTGCATTGGCAAGCGGTGAACAACTAAAAGAGCCTGGTGCATTTGTAAGTCGTTTGAATAAACTACTATTGGATTTATCTAAGTAGTTACTTTCTAAAAAGCTATTTAGTACAAATCATACTAAAAAGCCTGAAGCAGTTTTCTGCTTCAGGCTTTTTTTTGTCTTTATTTTTAATAGGTCGCGTAGATTTTATCGTAGGTACCATCTGCTTTGATAGCTGCGAAGGCATCAATTATTTTTTTCTGATCTTCATCAGAGACCGCATTTCTGGTGCTCGCTAAATAGAGTGTTTGTTCCGAAAAAGATTTGCCATAAATTAGTTGTCCAGGGTTTTTACCAATTATTTTATAACCTTTATCGGCAGCTATTTTGCCATACGCTAACATGACAGCACCGGTTTTATTGTTTAGGCTTTGAAAACATTTTTGCTCTTGCACTTTGGTTCTTATTTTTGTGAAGCCTAATTTTTTCAATTTGTATTCTGCTGGAGACTCTCTTAAAACACATACGGGTAGTTTTCTTAGTGCATCAATATTGTTGATATCAATTGATTTGTCAGTCGTTATAAACTGAAGTTTGTAAGTAGATATAGGTAAAATCCAGTCATACGAATCTTCTCTTTCTTCTGTGCGAGTGAGGGGGGTGATGAGCAAGGCCTTTTTGGGTGACGCTTGTGATACCTTTTTTTGGTTACGAATCCAATGGCCTTCTTTTACCTTAAGTTTTATGCCACTGCGTGCAAAGATTTCGTTTGCTATTTCAACGAAAAAGCTTTCAGTGCTCTTTTCTCCTTCGGCGACTCTGTTGGGTTCTGAAGTCATGAGTGTGTAATTTTGAGCGAGGCATATTGCAGAAACAAGTGTTAGCAGGCATGCCGTTATAATGTGTTTCATTGTATTTTCCCATCATCAGTATTTGTTTGTCTTTAATTAGACTAGCAGATGAAAGGGGATTTGCCGCTTAAATGGCAAGTCTATCGAGGCTGAGCTTTATGTTTACCTTTTTTTGCTTTTGTTATTTTTTCCATAAGCTCTGTCTTTGCGTCGCTTATTTTGTGCGGTGCGGCTATTTTTCTTTGATTTGGTAATTTCTTTTGTTAAATCAGGTTCGTAACCGGGAAGCCATTGTTGAGGTAGGCGTGTATCTAATACGGCTTCTACTTCTTCTAATAAATATTCTTCACCGATGCTTAATAATGATATTGCCAAGCCCTTATTGCCAGCACGACCAGTTCTGCCAATGCGATGAATATAGTCTTCAGCAATATAGGGTAGTTCATAGTTGATGACGTATTTAAGCTGTTCTATATCCAAGCCCCTAGCCGCTACATCTGTAGCGACTAATGCGCGTACTTTATTATTTTTAAAGTCAGCGAGAGCTCTTTCTCTTGCGCCTTGAGACTTATCACCATGAATGGTTTGGGTTTTTATTCCGTCTTTACACATTTCTTTGGCTAGAGCATCAGCGCCTTGTTTTGTGCGTGTAAAAATTAAGACTTGTTGCCAATTCTTTGAGCCAATAAGGTAAGAAGTGAGTTCGCGTTTTCTATCTTCGTCAACAGCGTAGACCATCTGCTCTACTTGTGCAGCCGCTGTATTTTTTTCATCAATTTCGATGAGTTTAGGTTTGGTTAATAAGGTTTTACTAAGCTTAAAAATCGCATCATCAAAAGTGGCTGAAAATAGCAAAGTCTGCCGGTCAAGTGGTATTACTTTCAGGATCCGATTAATGTCAGGGATAAAACCCATATCGAGCATGCGATCCGCTTCATCAAATACAACATGCTTGATTTGGCTGAGATCAATGATCTTCTTGAATAGTAAATCTAAGAGTCGACCAGGTGTTGCCACAAGAATATGAGCACCATTTTTTAATGTGTCAATTTGAGGATTAATACTGACCCCGCCATAAGCAAGTACGGTTGTTAGTTCTGTAATTTTGCCGTATTTAATAAAACTGCCGTGCACTTGTTGAGCGAGTTCTCTGGTAGGTGTTAGTACTAAGGCTATTAATTCAATCTTTTTAGGCGTATCGGGGGGCGATTGTTCTTCTGCGGGTTGTTTTTTAATAAAGTTGTTTTTTAATAAATTCTCATTTATTAAGTGTAAAAGCGGTAATGCAAAGGCGGCGGTTTTTCCAGTGCCTGTTTGAGCGCGAGCCATGATGTCGTGTCCGGCCAGAATATTTGGAATGGCTTCGGATTGAATGGGGGTAGGGGCGGTATAATTTAACTCATTAATGGTACTGATAAGTTGTTGGTTGAGACCTAAAGACGAAAAACTCATGATGCACCACTATGATAATATTACTAATATGGGAATTATCTAGGAGTCTACTCTCGGACTGGCTCCTAGCGCGAAGTGTACCGAATTTTAGAAGGCATCAAAAGAAGAAGTGATATTTGAATCAGTAGAGGATCATTTAAAGAGGCTGATTGAATCATGCCCCTTTAAATTGTTTTTAGGTTGCGTGAGTATCTTAATCTATTATTAAGACATGTGGGCAATTTCATCCTTCCAGCGTGAAATTGAAATAGTATCGGTTTCAATTGCATTAAGCAGTTGTTGTTGACAGCCTTTCTCGATTTCATCAATTGGGGGAGAAGGAGCTTGATCATCAATGGTGCACACGCTCGTAGCGGTTTTAACCGAAATATAGCCTGATGATGTTCTAAAAGACTTATGATTTAAACCATCATGGATTCTACGGTACGAGCCTAGCGTGCAATGATCAATGTGAGCGAAGTGTGCAATCACAGCATATTGGTGTTCAGCAATGCGACAAAGTGAATCTAGTGGGCGGATTAGGCTTCTTAAACGGCGAGAAATGCCTAAAGCTAGTTCATCGCAGGTCATATGGTTGTGTTGTTTTTTGATTTTTGCCCAGTCTTTGATATTAATAAGCATATAACTGGTGGCGCCACCTCTTGCTTCAGTGTGCTTAAGCATACTTCTTAGAGATTCTCTTGCATGGCGGGTATTACCAATACCTGTTTCAATATCGACCACGTTTTGATTCTGAAGGTGGCGATTGTTTTCAAGTAAAAGTTGGTTGGCAACTAGCATTGAGTTCTGACGATCGGCCATGCGGTCAGCTGCAAATACTCTAGGAAGTAACTGCTTAGACATTTCAGCTTTGAATATAAAGTCGTCAATCCCTTGGTCAAAAGCTTTCGTGAGAGCGCCTGAGCCCTCTCTGGCTGTGAGTAATATGATGTAAGTGAAGTGGTTGCGCAGCTCGTCCATTTGGCGAACGCGAACAGTTAATTCCAAGCCATCTATTTCGGGCATGAGCCAGTCAGCAATTAGAACACTTGCTTTACGCTTATCCATCATATTTAAAGCAGTCATTGCATCATTAGCAATGCGTATATCACGGTATCCGGCTTTTGAAAGTGTTTTTCCAATAATTGTACTGCTGAATTTTGTATCATCAACAACAATGATAGAAAGGTCTAAATTCATAATATTAAATCGTCCTTATCCTAGTGTCTTATCTCTTCAGATTCGCGTTGCGAAAAACCCTACGTTTTTGCTATTCGACAGCCGGCCCTACATCGAGAACATCAAGCACTGAGCATTTTTTATTGAGCCTGTTCTTATTTTATACAATAAGATTCAGGTGGAAGGCTTGTTTAGCTCTTCCTTAGTTATATAATGCGCTAACTTAATAATTAGTCTGGAAGGAGTATAGCATGCCATCATTTGATACGGTCTCGGAACTTGACATGCATGAGGTCACAAATGCAATTGATCAAGCAAAACGTGAACTAGGTAACCGTTGGGATATGAAAAACGTCGAAACTGACATCGTCCTTGAGAAAGAACGGGTTATTTTTTCGGCTGAAGCTGACTTTCAGCTAGATCAATTGATTGATATGTTACGTATGGCATTTGCTAAAAGGGGTTTGGATGTGCGTTCATTATCTCGTTCTGATGATGGTAAAGCCGGTAAATTAGTCAAACGTATTTACGATATTAAGCAGGGTATTGACCAAGATACGGCTAAAAAAATGGTTAAAATGGTCAAAGAAGCAAAAATGAAAGTACAAGTATCTATTCAGGGCGATAAAGTACGAGTAACCGCTAAAAAGCGTGATGACTTACAACAGGTGATGAAGTTTTTTAAAGAGTCTGAGCAAATTGAAGTCCCATTACAGTTTGATAACTTTAGGGATTAATTCTGAACCAGCGTAATAAAAATAATATCAGTTTTCAGAGTGACCCATCGTCTGATCCTACTAAGGGCAGGTGCTTAATCTGTATTTTTCTTAACTAAATTAAATGCCCTGAATTAGAGATGCAATGTTAAAAAAAATTGACACTCAGCATAGTTGGAAAGAGAGTCTTTTTGCTTTAATGCAAAAAGACGTGATGTATATGTTGTTGCTGGGCTTTTCTGCTGGGCTGCCATTATTATTAATATTCTCTTCTTTATCTTTATGGTTAGTTCAAGCGGGTATAGAAAAATCGGCCGTCACATACTTTAGTTGGGCGGCATTAGGCTATTCATTCAAGTTTGTATGGGCGCCTTTAGTGGATAGCTTACCAATCCCTTTTTTAACTCGTTTTCTGGGATTACGCCGTTCATGGTTATTGGTTTCTCAGTTATCGATTGTGGTGGCTGTTTCAATCATGGCATGCACAAACCCTGCAGTTGAAGATCAGCTTGTTTATATGGCGTTGGGTGCTGTTTTATTAGGGTTTAGTTCGGCTACACAAGACATTTCAATAGATGCTTATCGCATTGAATCCGTAACAGCAGATATGCAAGCCATTGTCAGTTCTGGCTACATGGCAGGTTACCGGCTAGGTATGATTGTAGCTGGAGCGGGCGCTTTATATTTAGCTAGTTATTTTGGCACCACAAAAGAAGACTATGTCTATGAATCATGGCGGCATACCTATCAAATAATGTCTCTTTTTATGCTGGTAGGTATATGCGCAACATTTTTAATCTCTGAGCCAATTAAACGAGAAAAAGAATTTGCTTATGAACCAAAAGCATATCTAGGTCTGCTATTAGCATTTTCTATTGCTGTTTGTGCCTTCATTGCCTGTTTTGTTTTTACTTCGGACATTAGTAGTTCAATTAAAGGGCATCTGTCGGATCTATTAAGCAATAAAAACTTGGCTGGCTTTTTAATTGAATTATTTAGATTGGCTTTAGCCACTTCAGTAGCCGTATTAATTGCTAAGTTTTTGATTCAAACACGCTTGGTAAGTTCTGAGTTAATTGAAAATAGTTATGTTTCTCCTATTCGACAATTTTTTGAAGATTATGGAAACTCCACGGCGTTATTATTGTTAGCGCTAATTGGCTTGTATCGAATCAGTGATATTGTACTGGGTGTGATTGCGAACGTTTTTTATCAGGATATGGGGTTTAGTTTAGATGAAATAGCAGGTGCAGTTAAATTGTTTGGTTTAATAATGACCTTGCTAGGAGGGTTCTTGGGTGGAATTCTCGCAATGAGATATGGTGTTATGCGCATTTTGTTTATTGGGGCTTTATTGGTTGTAGTCACAAACTTAATGTTTATTTTACTGTTTTATACAGACCATAATTTACCGATTTTATACATGGTGGTCTCAATGGATAATTTAGTTGCTGGTATATCCAGTGCAGCCTTTATTGCATTTTTATCAAGTTTGGTGAATGTGCAGTTTACAGCCATGCAATACGCTATATTTTCATCTTTAATGACACTTATCCCAAAAGCATTGGCGGGCTATTCTGGCAGTATTGTTGATAGCTTAGGCTACGTGCCATTTTTCATCATTGCATCGTGTATTGGATTACCAATTTTAATTTTGGTGTACCTTGCCAATAAACGACTTAAATTGCGCCCGTTGTAGCTTCATGCGGTAAGTTTTAAGGACTATACGCCCGTGAAGAATGTACACACCTTTGTTCTCTAATCTTGGGCTTTGTTCTATGTAAGAATAGCTGTCTTCAGCTCTTCTTATGATCGCGACAGTTCCTAATGTTTATTGCGATAATCCCCGGGAGTTTTCCCCGTCCAGTTTTTGAAACTACGGTGAAAAGAACGTCCATCAGAAAATCCCAAGTTAAAAGCAATATCCTGAATAGTTAAGGTGCTATTGCACAGCATCTCTGAAGCGCGCTCTAAGCGAATTTGATCAAGTAATTCCTGATATGAGCTACCATCATTTGCAAGTTTCCGCTGAAGGGTTCTGGCGGTCATATTAAGCTCTTCCGCGACAAATTCTTTTCGTGCCACGCCCAAATTTAATTGTGTTCTTATTGTGTTGCTGACTCGAATAGAAAAAGATAAATCTGTTTCGTTTAGTGAAGAAATTTGATTTTCAGCATGACTCTCTAGGGTTTTAAGTAGCAGTTTATCGGGCTGCCGCAAAGGTTCTTTTAAAAGATCTTGGTGAAGAATGATTGCGTTTTGTTTTGCTTCAAATTCGATTGGGCAGTTGAAGAAAATTTCATACTTTTGAATATCTTCTGGTTTGGGTAAAGGGTGTTCTAATTGTATTTTATGTGGTGATGTTTTTTGATTTGCTAACCAGCGTGCATAGCTTGTCCATGAGGCCAGTACATTATCAATCATTTGCTGCCTGACTTCTGTATCAGGGTAAGCGCAATGCCATTGAATATGAATGAATTCACCTTGAGTGCTAGTTGTCGTAACACCCATGTCGCCGACTAAGCGTTCAAAGCGGGAAATACGAAGCAGTGCTTCCCCAATGGTTGCACAGCTCATCAAAATATATCCCAGCACACTATAAGAACCAGGTTGAACATGTTGGCTACTATGAAGCCCCATCAACGGGTCGTTAGCCTGCTGTATTAAGGCTTTGATGAGCGCCTGAAATTGCTCCCCTTTGATACGGCCATTTTCATTTTCAAGAACATTAGGGGGGATGCCAGCTTCGATAATGGCAGTGGAAGTATCAATGTTTTGATTTTCAGCGTAGCGCAAGTACTGCTGTACAGCTGGAATAGAAGCAAAGCCCAAGTGTTTCATTGTCTATAATGACTCAATTTGCCTAAAGAAATGTCTGGAAACGTCAGTGAAAGATTGAATTTATTCTATATGATGTTACCTAATCAAAGAAAGTAATTGTCATATTTAGGTGGCAATTTATAGGTAAACTATTTTCTTAGTTACGAATTTATAAAAGGTAGGTGTTGATATGCGTCGTTGGAATGGTTGGGGTGATGAGTCAAATAAAATGGATTTACCAGCATCAGGTGGTGAATTCTTAAAAGGTTTAGTAGGCGATTCGACCCCTTTGGGAGATACGCCTTTAAAAGACGTGATGGCGAAAGTGCCCGAAAGTAGACTGCCGAACCATGCCTTAATATCTAAAGATGTAGAGCAGCGTGTACGCCATGCTCGTGGACAGAGCTTGCCAGATTGGTTAGCAATGAGAAGCGGTGACTTTGAGTTTTTTCCTGATGGCGTTGCGTTTCCTGAAACCAAGGATCAAGTAGCAGAGATAGTTAATTTTTGCCATGAGAAAAATATTGTTTTGATCCCTTATGGTGGTGGAACAAGCGTTGCAGGGCATATTAACCCTTTTGACTCTGACCGACCTATCTTAACGGTTTCAATGGCTCGAATGAATCGTTTGCTTGAACTGGAAACTGAAAGTCAGATTGCAACCTTTGGCGCAGGAACACCTGGACCGTTAGTGGAATCTCAACTTCGCGCGAAAGGCTACACATTGGGGCATTACCCTCAGAGCTTTGAACTCGCCACAGTAGGTGGCTGGGTTGCGAGTCGTTCAAGTGGTCAGCAGTCACTGCGTTACGGACGAATTGAACAAATGTTTGCGGGTGGTAGTGTTGAAACAACCAAGGGGCGACTAGAGATTGCAACAATTCCAGCTTCGGCTGGTGGGCCAGATGTTCGCGAAATGTTTTTGGGGTCAGAAGGCCGCTTGGGCATCATTTCAGAGGTGAAAGTACGCGTCACTAAAATCGCTGATAAAGAAGATTTCTATGTCATTTTTTTCCCATCATGGGAGCTAGCAAAAAATGCAGCAAAAGAGCTAGTTCAATCTAAAGTTCAGTTATCGATGTTGCGTTTAAGTAATGCGATTGAAACAGTCACTCAGCTTGCCTTAGCTGGACACCCTGGCCAGATCGCGCTGTTAGAAAAATATCTTAGTGTTCGTGGTGCTGCTGAAGGTAAGTGCATGATGACCTTGGGTGTCACCGGTAACAAAGCACAATGCAGCGCTGCACATAGTTTAATGAAGTGCACCATTAGCCCTTATAAAGGTATTTACACAGGTACATATCTAGGTAAGAAGTGGGCTGAAAAACGATTTACCATGCCTTATTTACGTGAAGCACTTTGGGATAAAGGTTATGTAGTGGATACGCTCGAAACTGCGACAGACTGGGATAATGTCGATAGCTTATTAGGGAAAATGGAGGGGAGTCTCCGTAATGCGCTTAGTTCCGAGGATGAAAACGTACACGTATTCACGCATTTATCGCACTTTTATGGCCAAGGCTGCAGTATTTACACCACGTATGTATATCGAGCAGGCTCTAGTTGTAAAACCGCCTTAGAGCGCTGGCGTAAACTGAAATATCCAACATCTGAAATAATTGTAAATAATCGTGGCACCATTAGTCATCAGCATGGTGTCGGGAAAGACCATGCCCCTTATCTTCCGACAGAAAAAGGTGAATTAGGGATGCATTTGATTCGTACATTATGTAATTCCATGGATGAGAAGGGCATTTTGAATCCCGGTACTTTATTGATTGATGAAAAAGTGTTGGTTGATGACGCGCAAACGAACGGTCAATCTGATGCGTAATCAGGAAGCTGATTGGAGCCCAGAAGGGCGGGTTCAAGTGCTCGAGCACCTGAAAAATGGCACGACCCAGTGGGATATGATTGTCGTGGGTGGTGGTATTACGGGTGCCGGAATTTATCGTGAAGCCGCTCGCTTAGGTTTGAATGTTTTATTGCTTGAGCAGAGAGATTTTGCCTGGGGGACGTCTTCTCGTTCCTCAAAGATGGTGCATGGCGGCTTACGTTATTTGGGTAGCGGCCAATTCGGTTTGGCTAACGACTCAGTTAAAGAACGTCAGAACTTGATGAATGAGCTACCCGGTTTGGTAAATCCTTTACCCTTTATGATGGGGCATTATAAAGGTGTATTCCCTGGGCCATGGATATTCAATAAGTTATTGGCTATTTATGATTTCATGGCAGGCAAGCGTTATCGTAAATACTTTAATAAAGGTATTCGTGACTTTTTAGTACCAGGTATGAATACCCAAAACTTACTGGGCGCAACCCAGTTTTCAGATGCGGTCACAGATGATGCACGCTTAGTGATGCGAGTTTTGCACGACGGTAATGCTGATGGTGGCACGGCTGTTAATTATGTAAAAGCTGTTGATACCCTTAAAGCCTCTGCTTCTGAAAAAGTAAGCGGCTTAAAAATTGAAGACCAAGTTTCGGGTGAACAATTTGAAGTGACTGCAAAAGTCGTGATTAACGCAACGGGTACATGGACGGATGAGTTACGTCGAACACTTGGACAAAAAAATGTAATTCGACCGCTAAGGGGGAGTCATTTGGTTGTGCCGTTTTGGCGTTTACCGAGTGCTTTTACTGTGAGCTTTTTCCACGCTAAAGATAAACGGCCTGTATTTGTTTTTCCCTGGGAAGGAGTGACGGTGATTGGCACTACTGATCTGGACCATAAACAAAATCCAAGTGAGGAATCATCGATTACGCAAGTAGAAGTCGACTATTTATTGGCGGCGGCGAACGCACAGTTTCCCGATGTGAATTTATTAGCCCATGACGTACGAGCTACATGGTCAGGTGTTCGTCCGGTTGTTAGTAAGAATCAAGATAAAACCGCCGATGCGAGCGAACCCAATAAGCCATCTGATGAAAAGCGTGAGCATGCTGTATGGGATGATCAAGGCTTAATTAGTGTGGCAGGCGGTAAGCTAACAACTTATCGTTTGATCGCATTAGACGTGCTTCAAAAAGCAGCGCCTTACGTATCGACTCTAGCATCAAAGTTAAAACAGAGTTCGCGAAAAGAAAAGGGAACAAGTCACTTTAAACCGTCTTTTCTTGTTTCAAACTTTATTGAGTTAAGTTCTGAACTCAAAAAACGTCTGCTTGGTCGTTATGGCCATCATACCCAAACATTATTGTCGCATGCTCAATCACTCGAAAATGACTATCAGAAAGTTGGTTCAACCGACACGCTGTGGGCGGAGCTATCTTGGAGTTGTCAGCATGAAACGGTTCAGCATTTAGATGACTTGTTATTGCGACGCACTCGTATCGGTCTGTTGTTAGACAATGGGGCCGAAGCGGAGTTTTATGGCATCAAGAATGTTTGCCAAAAGTATCTCGCTTGGGATGATGCAATGTGGACGTCTGAGTTAAAGCGTTATCAGAGCATCATCAAAAACCATTATTCACTGCCAGAACGTGAGTAGGTTTTTCATAAATTGAAGTATTCATTTTAAGCAGTATAAGTAGAACCGCCTCCCGGTGAAATATTTAAATAGATCTTTACCGGGGTGGTACGTAACGAGAGATAGTGTCATGACTGAACAGTATATTTTTACCATCGATAATGGCACGCAAAGCATTCGTGCACTTTTGTTTGATACCAAAGGAAACTTGATTGGTAAAGGTAAACAGGAGTTAGAGGCATATTTCTCTGAGCAACCAGGGTGGGCTGAACAGCATCCAGAATACTACTGGGCTTCATTAGCTAAAGCTTGCGATAAACTATGGTCTGAAGTTGATATTGATCGGTCAAAGATTATTGCCTCATCACTCACCACGCAGCGCGGTACGGTCATCAATGTAGATGTAAATGGTCAGCCATTACGGCCAGCAATTACATGGCTAGATCAGCGTCGAGCAGAAGTGAAGGGTGATGTACCAGGTTTATGGAAGTGGTTATTCAAACTAGCGGGCGTTGAAGATGTTATTCATCGATTTCGTGAAAAATCTCAGGCAATTTGGATCGATCAATATCAGCCAGACGTGTGGCAAAAAACACACAAATATTTACTCCTTTCAGGGTTTATGACTTATAAGTTAACCGGGTGTTTTAAAGACTCGGTTGGCGCCCAAGTTGGATATATTCCATTCGACTACAAAAAGCTAAAGTGGGCGAAAGAGTCAGATTGGCGTTTTAAAATTGCACCTTCTTTGAAGCGATCAATGTTGCCTGATCTAGTGATGCCAGGAGAGCCTCTGGGGAAAATTACCGCCGAAGCAGCAAAGCATACCGGTCTACCAGAAGGTTTGTCGGTCATTGCATCAGCATCAGATAAAGCCTGTGAAATTTTAGGCTCAGGTGGCACAAGTCCTGAAGTCGCGTGTATGAGTTATGGCACCACGGCAACCATTAATACGACTAACAGCAAGCATATCGAACCGATAAAATACTTACCCGCTTATCCTTCTGCTATTTCTGGCGCGTTTTCATCTGAAATTATGATTTATCGTGGTTTTTGGATGGTCAGTTGGTTTAAAGAGGAGTTCGGCGATCGGGAGCGAAAAGTTGCCGCAGAGCGGGGGATAGAGCCCGAAGAGTTGTTTGATGAACTCGTTAATAGTGTGCCCGCCGGTTCCATGGGGTTAATGCTGCAACCTTATTGGTCTCCCGGTGTGCGTGATCCTGGGCCTGAAGCAAAAGGCGGTATTATTGGATTTGGCGATGTTCATACACGCGCGCATATATATCGCTCTATTCTAGAAGGCTTGGCTTATGGGTTAAAAGCCGGCAAAGAAAGCCTTGAAAAGAAGAATGGCGTAAAGATAACCAAGCTTAGAGTGTCTGGGGGCGGCTCACAAAGCGATGCGGCAATGCAGCTGACAGCTGATATTTTTGGTATGGAAGCAGAGCGTCCGCACACCTTTGAAACATCTGGATTAGGTGCCGCGATTGATGTGGCGGTCGGTATTGGCATTTATTCAAGCTTTGAAGAAGCTGTCGATAACATGACTCGGGTAGGTAAAGTATTCAAACCAAATCCCGAAAACGTTGAATTGTATGGACGTTTATATAGTGAAGTGTATTTGAAAATGTACCAGCAGCTACAGCCGCTCTACAAAAGCATTCGAGATATCACAGGGTATCCAGAATAAGTCATGTGAACCATGTTGGGGTGGTCGAAGAGAACCCCATCATCCCTCGAAGCTGATTTATTTCAGGCAAAAAAAAGCCGTTACGAGTCTAAGTTCGTAACGGCCATAAAACTAGCTTCTAACAAGGAATAAATTTGTGTGGATTTGAATCGCCCAAAAAAACAGCAGAGGTACAACATAATCCTCTGATTAAGGGGATACTACTCAAATCCACGAAAATGATTGTATGTGGTGTGAGTTCTAATAAATACAGTGTTAGCGTTAAGTGCTGTGTGAAAGTGTGACGAATACGTTGCGTTGTGTAGAGAATGTTTTTTGATGTGTCTAGAATACCCCAGATTGTTCAAATCTTGAACGAAAGAGAGTAGGCGCTATGAAAGACTGTAACCAATGTGGAAAGTGCTGTATTAAATACAGTAATGGCGGTCTGACGGCTTCGAAAAGTGAAATGGAGTTGTGGGAAGTATTTCGGCCGCATATTTCTGAGTATGTTCGTGATGGTAAACTTTGGATGGACCCTGCTACCGGTGAGCAAATTGCATTATGTCCGTGGTTGCGCAAAGCGCCAGGTAAAGAAATATACACCTGCGATATCTATTTTGACCGGCCTGAAGATTGCCGACATTACCCCACTACGATTGAAGAAATGGTGAATGATGAATGTGAGATGATCGAGGTGCAGGATTTGGCTAACCCTAAAAAAGCACAGATTTCTTTAGACAATCTGATGGCAGATAGTCGCCCTCCTTTAGATTAATTTAGTCATTTTTTCATTATTTCGAATGTAAAACTGTTTAAATAATATACAGTTATGCTCGACATTTCGGCATCAACTCTTTATAGTGCGCCCCCCTTGTGTCTGCCTTGTTTGGTATACATTCTAATTTGTAAGCTCTTAGGAATACTTCTTTGATATCTACCGCGAACATCACCATGCAGTTTGGCGCTGAGCCTTTGTTTGAAAATATTTCAGCTAAATTTGGTAACGGCAACCGCTACGGCTTAATCGGTGCGAATGGTTGTGGAAAGTCTACTTTCATGAAAATTCTAAGTGGCGAGCTGGTACCGACATCGGGGAATATATCCATTACACCAGGATTCAAGCTTGGAACGCTAAGTCAGGATCAATTTGCGTTTGAAGAATATAGTGTGGTTGATGCCGTTATTATGGGTGACACCGCGTTATGGAAAGTAAAGCAAGAACGAGAGCGTATTTATTCATTACCTGAAATGTCTGAAGAAGACGGTATGAAGGTTGCAGATTTAGAAACTGAATTTGCTGAAATGGATGGTTATAGTGCTGAAAGCCGTGCGGGTGAAATTCTTCTGCAGGCTGGTATTGAAGAAGATTTACATTTTGGTTTGATGAGTCAGGTGGCACCCGGTTGGAAGTTACGAGTATTACTTGCTCAGGCATTATTTTCTAACCCCGATATCCTGCTACTAGATGAGCCGACCAACAACTTAGATATTCATACGATTGAGTGGTTGGGTGAGGTTCTTAATCAGCGCAAGTGCACGATGATTATTATTTCTCACGATCGACATTTTTTAAATTCAGTTTGTACTCATATGGCTGATATCGATTATGGCGAGCTACGCATCTACCCAGGTAACTATGAAGCTTTCATTGAGGCATCGTCACTGATTCGTGAGCAATTATTAGCAGGTAATACGAAAAAGAGCGCTGAAATAGATGAGTTACAAGCGTTTGTGAATCGGTTTTCTGCCAATGCTTCAAAAGCGAAGCAAGCAAGTTCTCGTGCTAAAAAGCTAGATAAAATTAAGCTGGATGAAGTGAAGTCATCGAGCCGAATTTCACCTTCTATTAGCTTTAAACAAGATAAAAAATTACATCGACAAGCCTTAGTGCTTGAAGAGCTTTCTCACGGATTTGAAGATGGGCCTCTTTTTAACAAAGGGGATCTTATTTTAGAAGCGGGTGCGAGATTAGCAGTGATTGGCGAAAACGGTGTAGGTAAAACTACATTTCTACGCTGTTTAGTGAACGAATTACAGGCAAATAGCGGCGAAGTTAAATGGGCTGAAAATGCGACGTTTGGTTACTGCCCTCAAGATAGTACCGCAGACTTCGATAGCGACTTGAATCTATTTGATTGGATGTCTCAGTGGCGAACCGCTAAGCATGATGATCTGATGGTAAGAGGTATGCTGGGAAGGCTACTGTTTACGGAAGATGACATCAATAAAAAAGCGCGCGTTTGTTCGGGTGGTGAAAAGAACAGATTGTTGTTTGGTAAGCTGATGATGATGGACATTAATGTCTTGGTCATGGATGAGCCAACTAACCACATGGATATGGAAGCAATCGAAGCGTTAAACCAAGCCTTAGATAAATTTGATGGTACCTTAATTTTCGTGAGTCATGACAGAGAGTTTGTTTCGTCGTTGGCAACACGTATTGTTGAAATTAAAGACAAAGAGGTTGTAGACTTTCAAGGTACCTATGAAGAGTATCTAGCGAGCCAGCAAAGTATTTCTGCGGTAGCTTAATACTTTGCTGCTAGTGTTGGATCTTTTAGCATGAGATAACCTCTTATAGTGAGTTAATCAAGGCAACGTGGTTGGTGCAGGCAGAGGCTATGAAGGTAGAAATGATTAAGCATATCAGCGCGGTCATTATCGTTAAAAATGGCGAAGCTACCTTGAACGAAACGCTTAGCTCGCTGTATAGTTTTAAAGAAGTTATTTTATACGATAATGGCTCGACGGATGACACGCTCAAAATTACTGAGCGTTTCTCAAATGTCGTTGTGCATCAAGGCGTATTCAAAGGCTTTGGTAAAACGAAGCAAGTGGCGGTTCAGCTTGCTTCGAATGATTGGGTCTTTTCGGTGGATGCCGATGAATGCGCATCACTTGAGTTAGTCGATTACCTTAGTCGCTGGGATGCTGCGCAGGATGCAACTGTTGTTGGTGTTATTCCTCGTCATAATTACTTAATGGGCCAGCGGGTAAAATATGGTGGTTGGGGGAATGATCGCCTAGTTCGCTTATTTAACCGGAAGGCGCATAATTTTAACGATAATGATGTACATGAATCGATCGTTATTGGTCAAAACAGTACTGTCGTTAATATTCCTTATGCCATTCATCATAATGCGGTTCAGCGTATTGGTCAGTTTTTAGAGAAAGTAAACCTATACACTGAAATTCGCCGAGAAACGTCAAATAAAACATATCCGCCATTTCTTATTTTTGGTAAAGCTACTTGGCGGTTTTTTGAAAGCTATATCTTACGCGCAGGTTTTTTATCAGGCTGGCGTGGCTTGGTGGTTGCTTGGTCAAAAGCGAATGAGGTGTTTTTCAAATATATTAAAATTTATGCAGACAAAGAAACTAGATCTTAGTGTGAATTCCAGTTTCTTTGTTTTAACGGCATATTTTTAGTATTCAACTTTTATACTAATGCTTAAACGTATTTGTTTGGTTTCGGCCGCCTTCTTTAGAAGCATATAATGCTTGATCGGCCTGGTTTAGCCAAGTGACATAATCAGGGATTGCGTCTACTGCTTGACTGATACCTAAGCTCACTGTGAATTTAATTACTTGACCTTCATAGTTGACCTCTAAAGCTGCAATTTCCTCACGCACACGCTCACAAAATATCATGGCTGATTCTGCATCGGTATTGCCTAGAATTACACCAAATTCTTCACCACCATACCGGCCGGCAATATCGGTGGCGCGTAAGTTTTGGGTGAGTATTTTCGAGACAAGACGAATGACTTCATCACCTGCTTGGTGGCCATAGGTGTCGTTAACTTTTTTGAAGTGATCTATATCAAACATAATCACAGAGCACGTTGTTTTATAACGTTGGTAGCGGCTAAACTCTTTTGATAAGCATTCTTCCCAGTAGCCACGATTATTCAGCTGTGTTAGTCGGTCAGTCCGACTGAGTGTTTCCAGTTCAAGGTTCGCTTTTTCAAGCGCGTTTCTGTTTGCTGCAATATCCGTTACATCATAAATAATAATGGCTACATGGTTCACGTTCCCATCAGTAGATGCGAGCGGTGATATTGTGATGTTTTGGTACATGAATGGTTCTGTACCAGTAATAGGGCGGTTATTTTTAAATTTGAATAAATAAGGACGTTGTTCCCATGTCATAAATGACCGATTCTTAAGCATAAATACTGAACCGGTTTTATGCATTAGCCAGTCTTTTGGGAGCTCTTCGAATAAATCGAATATATTATTATCTTTAGTTTGTAATGGCGTAAGGCCACTGTGGCTCTCCATAAAGCTATTCCAAACTTTCACATTGTGTTCTCGATCAAGCACCACTAATCCAACATCAATGGTTTGAAGCATATCCATTAACCAGTGAAATTCTTTTATATCAATATTGGGTTCTGACATATATCTTTATTCATCCATCAAGCGGTAAGATCAATCCATTAAGTAGGATAGGCGCTTATTTAAATTATCTAATGAGTCTTCGGTGAAAAGCAGTAATAAATCACAGCTAATATTATAGTTTTCAATTTCATAAGTGATTTCAATCGCGAGCGTTTTTTTCCAGCGCTTTGAGTTAGCCTTTATTAAATTACTTACTTGCACATGCTGACCAAGTACAACGGGGTGGCCTTGGCTAAAGTTGGTGTCGAGTTGTTGTGCAATACCATTTGTGCAGGCTCCTACCAAAATGCTGGCTACTTCCATTAATAGCTCTAACTCAACCATGCGGTTAAGTTCGCCTTTATATTTGAGTAGTTTTGCAATATCTTCAAAGCTAGAGTCACTAAAAATTAAGAGCGCCTCACCACAAATTCCAGAGCCGATAAAGCCTTGGCATACCGCTGAATACGTTGAACTGCCATCCGTTTGTGATAGTGCCATTTCCAGTTCGCTTACTTCTAATATATTTACATTAGGAATAGGGAGTTTTACGAATACATTTAGCAGGCGGGCGAGTAAATCTGCAGCTTGACCCATCGCTACATTGGCGATTTCCTGGATACAGTCTCGGTACTCAATTTTTCCTATTTCACCTTTAATCACCGTTTTTTCAACGGGAGGGGCGTCAGTAGTGGGGGTATCTGAGGGGCGATATAAACCAAATTTTACCAGTAACTCGGATAAGGCTTCTTTCGATGTTGGTTTCTTAATAAATTCAATGGCGCCTAGGTCTTTTACTCGTTTATGCGCTTCAGGTTGAATGTCGCCTGATACAACAATAACCATCGTAGATAGATTTTGTTTTGAAATATTCTCAAGCGTTTCGTAACCATCCATTACCGGCATATTGAGGTCGAGAAAAAGAATATCGCCTAAGCCTTCTTTAATCGCAGCTAGAGCTTCTTCACCATGTTTTGCAAAAGAAATTTCAATATCCCAGTCATCAGGAAGCGTTCGTGCCATTTGTTTTCGAGCAACACTAGAGTCATCACAGATTAAGACGGGTATTGTCATGTGTAAATATTAACCTAATAGTTATAGCGAGGTGGTAAGTATCGTTTGATTGCTTACAGTAAAGTCTATGCTGTCTCATTCGGCAAGTTAAAGCGTGGAATAAGTAAGGGAAGTTGAGCTTTAAATCCGGTATACTTTTTCGTTATTATTGTTTTAAGAAATTAAGGGTAGGTTCTATGGATCAGCGGCAATTTCAAACAAATGCCCCGTTATTTTATGCCCAGCGTTTGATGTTGATTTACGAAAAAGATTACGACGCTTCCATACAGCAAGATCAGCATGCTTTACTCACGGGTGCTTGGTTGTGCCTAAAAGAGTCGTGGGGGTGTTGGTTAAATGAACTATCAATCTACATGAACCTAGAGCGAGTTGAAGGCTATCAGCTAAATGAGCTAGCGCTATTGTTTAAAGCAGAGTCGCCAGAAGGGCAATTGTTACTCGGTTTAACTGAGGATTCTGAGAGTTGGTTAACAACTCTTCTTGTGAAAATTGCGGAACCAACGGAGAGAGTTAAGCTGCCCACGAAAGCAAGTGCTCCATCTTTAGGTCTTATTTCTTTAGTTCCTACGGATGAAGTGGAAGAGGATGTATTGATAATGCGAGTTTTGTCTAAATTTAAAGAATATATTGAATCGGTTCGTGCTAGACAGGTTGAGTGGTAAAACAAAGTCACGTTATATGAGTGTCGGGCAGAATTGAAATTTAATCATTGGTGGAGAATATATGAGTAGTTCATTTTTAGAAATAATTGAGTTAGAAGACGGCGGGTTTGCCTTGAAGCGAATCGATGATGACGGCGAACCATTGGTGGTAATTGATTTTTCACCTGAAGTGATTGAGTTTTTAGGTGAGCATCACGCAGCAGTCGCGAAAGCAATGATTGGTGCAGGCGTTCAAGCCGCCGGAGCGGTTTCAAAAGCGGTCATGGAAGCCGATGAAAAGCAGGCCGAGGAGCGTGTTTTGCATTGATTTTTGAATTCAAAATAAACGTGGCACTAGTGAATAATATTCGAACAGGTATTAATCGCTGCAGTACTTCCACAGCCCGATTTTAGACTATACTTATTTAAAATAAATAGATTCTGGTGAAGTATGAAAGTCTTGGTTGTGGATGATCAGCGTTCGATGCGAATGATTTCTATGTCCGTCGCAGAATCTCTTGGGCATACGGCGATTGAAGCTGCATGTGGTCAAGATGCGATAGATCTATGTGCTAGAGAGAAAGTAGATTTAATTTTGATGGATGTTGAAATGCCAGGAATAAATGGCTTTGAGACAACTAAAATAATACGAGAACATTCCACTACTTGGTTTCCGATTATATTTGTTAGTGCAAAAACAGATCCGAAATTTTTTGCAGAAGGCATTCATTCTGGTGGCGATATTTACCTTTTTAAACCGATTATTCCCGAAGTCCTAGAGTCTATGATCAAGGCAATGCAACGTATTGCTGCTATTCAGGACGAGTTGCATAGTACGAAAGTAAAAATGGAGTTACTCGCCCATCAAGATAAGCTAACTGGGTTAGTCAATCGTCGTGGTTTTGACAATGCTATGTCGCTCGAATTTAAACATGCTCAAAATGACAAGTCGCCTCTTGCTTTGATTATGGTAGATATTGATCATTTTAAACCTTTCAATGATCATTATGGGCATCAAGCCGGTGATGACTGTCTTGCTATTGTGAGTAAAACGCTAAAAGAAGCTATGTGTCGTCCAAATGATATCGTTGCTCGCTATGGCGGAGAAGAATTCGCTGTTATCTTACCTAATACCAATGCAGAAAATGCGGCATTGGTAGGTAAACGGATTTTGAGAGCGCTAGAAAAACTCGCCTACCCTCATGAATACTCATCTGCTACCAATTACGTGACTGTCAGCGGTGGTATCTCTGAAATGGCAGGCCATGCCACGCTTGAAGATATGATTAAAACTGCCGATAAAGCGCTCTATCGAGTAAAAGACGCGAGTCGGAATCACATTTCCATCTGAGTGATCGTCTTATTTGATTCATAATACGCTGGCGTTTGATTGTGATGGGGCATATTCTTACGGTGTTCGTTACTAGTGAGAATAAAAATAATAATTGTCATTTCTTGAATACCCTAAAAGGTTAGAGTTGAAACATGCCTACTATGTTTGATTATATTATTGTTGGGGCTGGGTCCGCGGGAAGCGTGCTTGCAAATCGTTTGTCAAAAGAGAGCCAATACAGCGTTTTAGTGCTTGAAGCTGGGCCAGCTGATACTTTGTCCTTGATAAAAATTCCTGGGGCTTTTGCTTTTTTTATGTACAGCAAAAGATATAACTGGGCTTATGAAGCCGAAAAAGTCGATGATATTCGTCAGGGGGCGCCAATGTTTTGTCCTAGAGGGAAAACATTAGGCGGCAGTAGTGCGATTAATGCCATGGTCTACATTCGTGGCCATAAATCAGATTATGACCGATGGGAGCAACAAGGTAATCCGGGCTGGTCTTATGATGAAATGCTGCCGTACTTCAAAAAATCTGAAACAAATGAACGTGGTCCAGATGCCTTTCATGGTGGTTTAGGGCCGTTATATGTATCTGATGTAAACAATGACTACCCTTTAAATGATCGCTTTTTAGAAGCAAGTCATCAAGCAGGTTTTCCTTTAAACGATGATTTTAATGGTCAGAGTTTTGAGGGGACGGGCTATTTTCAATTCACCATAAAGGGTGGTGAGCGATGTGGTGTCTCTAAGGCATATTTAAAGCCTGCAATGGAGAGAAGTAATTTACAGGTTGAATGCGAAGCGTTTGTAAACCGAATTGTTTTTAAGGATAAAAAGGCCGTTGCGGTCGAATATAAGCAAAACAATAAACTATTTACGATACATGCTCGAAAGGAAATTATTCTTTGTGGTGGGGCGTTCAACTCACCCCAGGTATTGATGTTATCGGGTGTTGGAGCCAAAGAAGAGCTTATTAAGCATAATATTCCTTTGGTTCATGATTTACCAGGTGTAGGTAAAAATCTGCAAGAGCATGTAGATGCTTGTGTGTTGGTTAAAAGTTTAAAGAAAGATGGTTTTTCAGTGGGTCCTGGCGGCTTAATGAAAATGCTGCCTGATGTCGTGAAATACTATAAGTCTAAAACAGGTAAGTTAGCTAATTCGATTACTCAGGCTGGTGGTTTTTTAAAGTCGAACCCTGAGGTAGAGGTACCTGATATACAGCTACATTTTGTACCCTTATTATTTGATGATTGTGGTCGAGATGTGAAGCTTCTTGCAGGGCATGGTTATACTTTGCATGTTTGTGTATTGCGGCCTCAAAGCAGAGGGCGGTTAAGTTTGAAATCCTCTGATCCGAGGGAACCTATTAAGATTGAATTTAATTTTCTATCCGATGAGCGTGATGCGAAAGTGTTGGTTGATGGAATTCGTGTTGCTCGGGATATTTTGAAAAGTCCTGCGTTTGATGAGTATCGAGGTGAAGAGATTCATCCTGGTAAAGAGGTTGAGACCGACGCTGATTTACTTCAAAAATGTAAGGATCGTCTTGGTCTGGTCTTTCACCCTGTTGGAACCTGTAAAATGGGACCAGATACCATGGCTGTAGTAGATAGTGAGCTTAAAGTTCATGGTATTGAGGGCTTGAGAGTCGTCGATGCATCGATTATGCCCGATTTAGTTAGTGGTAATACTAATGCGCCCATTATAGCGATTGCTGAAAAAGCAGCTGATTTAATTGCGCTTGATGCTTGAGGAGGATGCTGAGGTTTGATATTTTCGCTGGTTATGTTGAATTACGATCAACTATCGTCCATAAAACTACAATCGAGTCGCTATTTTAAATCAAATTAGTGCACTAAAATAGCATTATGCGGAGAGCTTATATCAGGAGTATGAAACGCTTCTACAGGGAATATATAGTCATGGTCTTTTTAAATAATATGTCAAAGTATAAATGCTCAGTTTTATTGTATACCACTTCATTTTTATTGATGCTCGTATCGCATTCTACTCTAGCGCAAACCTTAACGCTTTATGCAGAGCATTATCCTCCTTATTCAATTGATGTTAGCGCAAACGCCAGTGCTATGAATTCAGGCGCAGCTAATATTATTGGCGAAAAAATGTCTGATGGAATGGATATAGAGCTTATTCGACAGGCGTACTCTGTTATGGGGGTTGAAACTAAATTTGAATTTCGACCATGGAAAAGAATAATGCGAGATGTTGAGCTGGGTCATATTTTGGGAGGCATTTCATGTAGGAGAACAGAATCTAGAGAGGCCTTTTCTGATTTTTCAGACCCTGTTAGCCAATCCCGTCAAGCGTTTATTACTCGTTCAAATTTTAAAGGTACTTTGTCTCAGAGTATTGAAAGTTTGAAGTCTTTGAACGTTGTAATCGTTAGCGGTTATTCACAACAAAGCATTCTTGAAGCTAGTAGCGTAACCTATACCGCAGCTTCTTCATTAAGCCAAGGTTTAAATTTAGTTAAGCGTCGCGATCACGATGTATTTTTTTCGGGCTGGGAAGGCGCTGCCTATGAAGCAAAACGACTAGGGTATATAGATGAACTGATATTTACATTGCCCAATATAGGGGGTGTTAAGGAGTTTCATGTATGTTTTAGTAAAAAATATGCCGGATCTGATAAGTGGCGATTGATATTAAATGAAGGTTTGGTGAAAATTGAAGAGCAAGGGCTTATGGCGAAGATTAAGCAAAAATATGGCATAAAATAATTGAATGAGTTATATGACGGGATATAAAAACTAATGCTGCCGCTTCGAAAACGTCTATCGTATCAACAAACCAAGTGGTCCTTGATGCTTGTGCTGTCTATAGGCATTATCGTGAGTGTGGCTCAAATTGCGATGGATTGGCAGCATGAGCAGAAAAGTGTTGATGCGCGTATTGAAGAAATAATGAGTATTCTCAAGGATCCTGCAGTGCAGGCAGCTTACTCACTAGACCCGCAATTAGCGGCTCAGGTTATTTCTGGTTTGATGAAAGATGACGCTATTTTTGAAGCAGAGCTGCAAGATGATTTAGGTGGCGTTATCGCTCGACATCGAGTCGAACCTTCAGATGATTCTCTGAATTGGCTAACGGAGATTTTGGTTGGTCGTATTATATTTTTTTCGACCCCTTTATTTGTTGAGCCAGACCTCCGTGTGGGCCAAATGAATGTCTGGGTGGATGGCGCGACAATAACCTCTTCTTTTGTATCACGAAGTATGCGCGTGCTGCTTTTTGGTGTTGCTCGAAACTTAGTTTTGGGTATTGCTTTGTTAGGCTTATTTTATACTTTAATCTCACGACCTCTTTCTCAAATTACTCATCAGCTTAAAAGACTTAATCATCAAGACAAGAAATCTAAAGTATTGTCGTATCTTGATGGACATCACGAGGATGAACTCGGTATTTTAGTCGAAACGTTTAATCAGGTTTGGGCCTCTCGTGACCAGGCTGAAGCACGATTAGCAGAAAAAGAAGCTTATTTTCGGGCAGTGATGGAGCAGTCGGGTGAGGCGTTGATACTTGCTGACTTAGATGGGCGTATTCTAGACGTCAATGCCGAAGCATGTCGCTCATTAGCGTATGAAAATGAGGAACTTATTACTCGATCGATTTCAGATATTGATGCTAACTCTTCACAAAGTTCTGTTGTAAGTTGGATACAAGCGTTGGAAGAGGGGGTGCCTGTTAGCATTGATAGTCATTTTCGACGAAAAGATAATCTAGTTTATCCTGTTGAGATTCGATGTAATTTAGTTATTTTGAATGGGCGAAAGCGCCTGCTAGCATCAATTCGCGATGTGAGTGAACGAAAGAAAGCGGAAGATAAAGTTCATTATCTTGCATATTATGATGACCTAACCAAACTCCCAAATCGAAGACTTTTACAGAACCGACTAGAGTTAACTTTATCTGTTGCACGACGCCATCAACATGTTGGTGCGCTACTCTTTTTAGATCTAGACCGTTTCAAAATGATAAACGATTCTCTTGGTCATACCGCAGGTGATGAATTACTTGGTTTGGTAGCGGTGCGTATTAAGGGCTGCTTACGAGAAGAAGACACTGCTGCACGTATTGGAGGAGATGAGTTTGTTATTTTGGTGCCGGAGTTATCGGATGACCCCTCTATTGCACAAAACTTGGTAGGGCAGCTTGCGCAACGAATTTTAGTAGAGTTTAGTTTGCCGTTTAGTGTTAGAGATCAAGATCTCTATATGACGGTGAGTATTGGTATTAGCTTATTTCCGCTAGATGACTCTACGAGCTCAGATTTACTTCAGCAGGCTGATACCGCCATGTATCGCACAAAAGCTGAAGGTCGCAATGGTTATCATTTTTATCAGGCCGAAATGCAAGCGCATGCGAGTGAACGTCTTATCTTGGAGAAAGCATTGCATCAAGCGCTGGAAAATGAACAGCTTAGCTTGCAATACCAGCCTCAAGTGAATGAAAAAGGCCAACTATCAGGCTTTGAAGCCTTGATTCGTTGGAATCATCCGACATTAGGGCGAGTGCCTCCGGATCAATTTATTCCTATAGCTGAAGAAACAGGATTAATATTACCCATTGGTCGGTGGATACTGGTTGAGGCATTTCACCAGCTATTAATATTGCAGGCTAAAGGCCTACCTAAAACGTTTAAAAGACTAGCAATCAATATCAGCCCAAGACAATTTGCTGATGATGGTTTTGTTGACGAAGTGAGAGATGTCTTACGGTTAACAGGTGCTGACGCATCATGCCTAGAGTTAGAGCTTACAGAAGGAATGCTCGTAAAGAATATTGATGCTGTTATTTTAAAAATGAAAGCATTAAAGAAATTAGGGTTCAGTTTTTCAATTGATGATTTTGGGACCGGGTATTCATCACTCCGCTATCTGAAGAACTTACCATTAGACCAATTAAAAGTAGATCAATCTTTCGTACGGGATATTATATGGGATGCCAATAGTCGTGCGATTGTTCATACGATCATCGCGATGGCGGATCATCTTGATCTAGAGTTGATAGCTGAGGGCGTTGAAACAGATGAAGAGCGGCAAGTTTTATTTGAACTTGGGTGTAAAAATTATCAAGGTTATTATTTTAGCCGTCCAGTCAAAGCGGCGGCTCTCATGCCTCTTATACTCTCAAACGTAGTGCTACCACCTTTGGGTGTTGAGGGTGTTAAAACGTCATGAGTCGACTCTAAAGCTACTCATGAGTGCTTCAGAAGTGGGGTTGGTTTTCAGAATGTACTTTATCTTTATCCCAAGGTAGTAAGCGATAATGAGGTTGAGATTGAGCAAAGTTCATAAATGGATATTTGATGATGTCAAAATACGGGGAATAGTCAAAATCACTGGGAGTGCAGAGCTTTGGATTTCGTCTGAATATTTTAACTTCATGTTTTTCACTCCGCTTGACGAGTGGCAGAATAGGGTACTGTATTGATGCAAATGCTTCTGCAATCATGGTTGAGCACACTGTTTTAGTTGTTTTTCCGACATGAGAGGAAAATAAACTGGACCGCCATCGCCTAGGCATGATTAACCATGGCACTAAAAACCTAAGCAGGTCGAATATTTGCCTAATATCATAGTCAGTGCCTAAGCGGCCAATAGCGTAAGAAATTACTTTTTGAGAATCTGAAAATGTTAGATCTCGTGGTCGGCATATTCTTAAGTGATCTCTGTCGTAAGTTGAGAGAGGTCTAATAATAGTGCCCATGCCTAGTTCACTTTCAACGATTAATTGTACGTCAGGTTGACCATCAAAGTAATCTTTTACTCGCAGGCGGCTCATTGGGTCTTCAATTTCGTGCAGTCGGCCTATATATAAGGCTGCGTGAGACCAGCGACTTTGAGTGATATTCTTAATCACCTCGCTTACACGGCTTCTGCCTTCAATTAAAATCACATCGCCAGGTTTAATTTCATAGCGTGTTCGTTCGAAGTCGCTCATTGGAATGCTGCTGGGCGGTCGCTCATAAGCCAGCCAACCAACAATGGCATCAATTAGTTTAGATTTACTTTTGAAACCCATTATTTAAACCTTTTTATTTATATAGTAAGGGTATAGACAATAAAACGAACTTCAACAAAGGCTATTTTGTAAAATCTTATTACCGTTCGTTTGTAATTACGTTAGAATTGGCAAAAATATAGGCATTGGTGTGTATGATGGATAAGAAAACGAATAAGCAAGAAGAGCTGGATGTGGTTGAAAACAGCACGCAGTTATCAGAAAAGATTAAAGAATCTGCACGACAAATTTGGTTGGCAGGTTTAGGTGCTTATACAAAGGCTGAAGAAGATACTGGAAAGATCTTTGACAAACTCGTAAAAGAGGGTGAAGAGATTGAAACTATGACGCGCGGTGTTGTTGAAAAACAGTTTAAAGCGGTTGAAGATACCGTTGAAGGTGTTAAAGATAAAGTTGAAGGCGTAAAAGAGAAAGCGACCGATACTTTTGGCAAGCTAGAAAGTGTTTTTGATCAACGAGTCTCAAAAGCACTTATCAAGTTAGGTATTCCTACGAATAAACGTATTCAAGAGCTAGAAGCTAGAATTGAAAAATTAGAAGCAAAACTATAAGTAGATACCTTTACGAAATCCTATTTACGTAAAAATTGTCATTCCGGTGTGCTTTTTGGCCGGAATCTATTCTTTATATACCCGAATGTAGCGATACAACATCATTTCGACCCAAGACATAGCCTGAATAATGCCGGTGAGTGATTTTCATGCAAAGCGCTCAACTAGACGTAAGCTATAAATATTCTGCTTTCAGCGCGTTGAGTTGATCTCTTTGGTCATTATCTAAAAATGGCGCAACAAGTGATATGACTTGGTAAACGCCGTGGGCTAATACATCCTCTGTTAGTTCGCCTTGGCTGATTAATTTGTAATTAAGCCAAAAGGTTGCGGTGAGAACGATATGCTCGCAGAGCGCTTCCAGCTCGCTATCGTTTGCTTTTAGACTGCCTTGTTGTTGTAAACTGGTGAGTATTTTTAAAGATGCAGCACGTTTTCTTAAAATAATTTTTTGAAAGCGTTGTTTTATTTCTTTATATCGCTCTAGAACATTGACGACATCTTTATAAATAAAACGATATTTTGCGATGTTTTCAAAAATTAAGTGTAAGAAAAACCACTGGTCTTCAATGTCAGTTACAGTGCTGGGTGCCTCCAGTAACTGATTCATTTCACTCTCGTACCAGCCAAAAATTTCCGTCAAAATACTTGTTTTACTTTTAAAGTGGTAATACAAATTGCCAGGGCTAATATCAAGTTCATCTGAAATAAGAAGCGTGGTGACATTTGGCTCACCGAGCTCGTTAAATAACTCTAAGCTCTTATGTAGAATCTTATCTCGAGTTTTCATGGTGCGCGTGTCATATCCTTATAAATTTGCTTTGTATTATTCTTTACACGGTACAGGGTTAATATAAAAGTGTGTAATCCTTTCATCGGTAAACTTACCAAAAAATTGGCTGGTATTGGAGATTAATCTTAAAGTAGGCGTTTTTGATTGATGATCTGCGAATAACACCTTGATGCCACTAAAGTCATCTCTTATTTTGGTAAAGCGCGCTGTAATGCTGGATGAAACCAATGCCCTTTTAGGGAGATTATGCTCTTTTGCCAAGAATGTCAGGTAATGTTCTTCTTCTTCCTTTGATAAATTCTCTCTGCTTGCAATGTGTGGCATTTTGATTCTTTCTAAAATACATTGAGAATAGGAGGCTTCATGTGTCTCGGAATATTGCCTAAAAGCTTCCCAGAAATAGCTATCTGTTAAATGTTTAAAATGTTGTATATCACTTAAGCCTTGGGTAACAAAATCCAGAATTTTGTCTTGTGTCATGACTTCGTCGATTGCCGCGCGTAGTAACCAGTCAAAGCCTTGAGCTGTTTTGTGCGCGTATACTTGGCGATACATTTGGTGGCGGCTATAAACAAAGTCTTCAAGTGAACCTAGTCCTTTGTGTGAAATAGCTAGACCAAACCATTCTGTTTGTTGACACCATCCAAAATGAAGGTTGCTCAGAAGATGGTCAAGATTAAACCCTCCTATCGTGACAGAAGAATGAAACCCATCCCTTAACATATAATCGGCGCGGTCAGCATCTAACTCACCAGACACAAGACTCGCTAAAAGCTGTTGCAGTTTTTTGGCGAATTGGCTTGGAGTGGCCTGTTGTTTGATTTGATCTGAATGTATGAGGGGCCATAATGCCTCTGCGTGTTGAGTAAACTCAGTGCTCGGTGTGACCTGAGTGGTATCCATTAGAGATAAAATGTCGGTGACAGGTATTTTAAGTGAAAGTTGTGGAATATCAGTCAGTATCTGATAAGCAGCTCTAACAGAAAAATGCTCATGCTCCAGATTTTTTGGGACATCAGAGTAAATTTTACTGAAGTCTACGCCTTGCCACAGCTTCTCAAAGCGACCTGACTGAGAAAGTATTCTTTTGATCGTTGGTGTTCGGTTAAATTGGTGCGAAAAACTACTATGCCCACTATCGTGAAGTAAGCAAGCGCATCGAACTAGTCGTTTAAAAAAGCTAATAGCTACTAGCGTATCGTTTGAAACACCAGAAACACCTTGGCGAGATCTTTGTTTCAAGCTGTTTTCAATCATGGCATTAAAAATTCTACCGCCGACATGCATCGTTCCTATGCTATGTAAGAATCTGGAATGCGTCGCGCCAGGAAATACCAGAGATAGAATGTCATTCTGACAAATGAAACGAAGTCTTTGAAATAAGGGGTGATCAACAATTAGCACTTCGTGTGTTAAAAGTGGAATACCACCATGGATAGGGTCCATGATCAGTTTATGGTGCGCGCCAAGTAAGTCTTCAATGTTTAAATTCAAAGAACATTATCCAAGATTGTGAATTAGTGTGAACACTCTAATAAATGAGATTAGTCTCAACGAAAGTTGTTTAAATAAGAGTACTCTTTTTGTGACAGGCAATAAAGCTTCAGCAGCAGAACTGCACATTACTCTTATTCGCTTTAGCCTGTGATGATCCAAGGTGTTAGCTACTTATAATTCTAGATCTACATCATTAGAGGTTAGGAGTATGAAGGGTATGTTGTGGGGAATGTATTTGAACAAAATAATAACTAAGCATGTTACACAAATAAATTCGCTTTTAATTAGATCTTATATGAGCATGCTCTATACTCTTGGATATATGTTTCAATTGGAGTTTTCAGTATTGAAAAGGTTTGACCATGTCTAACCTCGCGGATCGTATTTTGGTCATTGACCATCAAAAAGAAGATCGACTTCGCTTGTCTGACTACTTGATTGCTAAAGGTTATTTGGTGCAAACCGTATCAACAATTCAGCAAGCTATTCTGATAATGGAGGATTCGTCTCCAGATCTTATTTTTGCAGATATTTCTAACGACGAGATAAAACAAATTCCTTTTATTGACCGTGATACTTTTCCTGCTTCCCTTGTCATCGTTTCAGAAACCAAATCAGCAGGTGATGTTGTCGCTTGCTTGCGAGCGGGTGCGGCAGACTTCATCTTAAAGCCTGTACAAGATTATTCGAGTGTAGATCATGTTATTCATCGGATTCTCGATAAAATACGCTTAGCAAAGCTAAATAGACGACTTCATAAAGAGCTTGAAGAAGGCAACAAAAAACTGAGTTCAGGAATTCAGGAATTACGTGCTGATCAAAAAGCAGGTTTACAGGTTCAGCTCAAAATGCTCCCCGAGGTGAATAAAGAAATTCATGGGTTTTGTTTTGACCACCGCATAAAACCTTCGCTGTATTTAAGTGGCGATTTTCTAGATTATTTTAACTTAGACCAGCACCGTAGTATGTTTTACTTTGCCGATGTTTCTGGGCATGGTGCATCTTCTGCCTTTGTTACGGTCTTGTTGAAAAACTTAACCATGAGATTAAAGCGTAATCTTAAACGTAATTCGAGTGATGAGCTAAGTTGCCCAGATCAATTCTTAAGACGAGTGAATCAGGAATTATTAACCACAGACTTAGGTAAACATGTCACTATTTTCGTTGGCGTGATTGATAAGCAAAAAAGAGAACTAATTTATTCGATAGGTGGGCATTTTCCATTACCCATTTTAACGAGTGCAGGGATGTCCGAATATCTAGAGGGAAAAGGCATGGCAGTTGGGTTGTTTCCAGCACCAACTTTTAAAGTTTATAAAAAAAATCTGCCTTATGGCTTCAAAATAACGGTCTTTTCTGACGGTATTCTTGAGGTGATTAGTGGTCCAACATTAATAGATAAAGAAAAATTACTATTAGATGTTGTTTCTCAGGAGCAACGAGGGATAGAATCACTTTTTTCCTCGTTAGGCTTAGATGGCATTGATGACTTACCGGACGATATTGCGGTGTTAACGATTGGTGATACCCCAGAATCGGCGAGAAGTGAATCAATAGGTGTATAGCATAATTGAAGAGTTGAATTATGATGTCCAGATGTAAAATATTACAAGCTGAGTGTAGTGGTGTTTATGTACTGAAGTTAGTCGGCGAAGTGCGACTAAACTTGTGTTCGACGATCGATGCTTCGATTGAAGCGATGACGCTGGACCCTCAGTTCGCAACGGTTGTTGTTGACCTCAGTGAAACAACTCTGATCGATAGCACAACGCTAGGGTTACTTGTAAAGTTGGCGTTACGTGCAAAAGCCAAAAGTCATTTTTTACCATCCGTAATTTCGACTAATCCGGATATAACCCGGATAATTGAGACGATGGGGTTTGAGAATGTTTATCTAATTTTAGATGAACCTGCTTTGACAGACCAAACCTTGATTGAATTGGCGCCACAAGAAATGAGCGAAGAAGTTTTACGTACGAATGTTTTATGCGCACACAAAATATTGATGAATTTGAACGAGCACAATCGAGAGCAATTTAAAGATTTGGTCGGTGCTTTGGAGTGTGATGCTGAAGAGCACGCTTCTTCAAGTGTAGGCTAATGTTTCGGTGTGCTTAATTACTTGAAAAATAAAGACTAAAAGAGAACATAAATGTCTGATAGTAAACGTCTTGCTGTTTTAGGGGGTGGGAGTTTTGGAACTGCTATCGCTAACATCGCGGCTGAATACGGTGTAACAACACACTTGTGGATGCGTAATGAACAAGCTGTTGAAGAAATACGGGTAGGGCGAAAAAATCAAAAATATCTTCCAGACCTAATATTACATAAAAACCTCATACCAACGACAGACCTATCTAAAGCGCTAGAAGGCGCTTCACTTGTTTTTTTTGCCGTTCCCAGTAAATCTTTTCGCGAAGTCGTTAAGAGTGTGAAGGGCATTATTAAACCTGATCAATGCGTTATTAGCACGACCAAAGGTATTGAACCGGGCACTTTAAATTTAATGAGTGATATTCTTAAGCATGAACTGCCTGAATGCTCACGTGGTGTAATGGGAGGGCCAAATCTGGCGAAAGAAATAGCGCGTCATGAGTTAACCGCAACCGTTATTGCGAGTGAAGATTCCGCTTTAAGGCAGGCCGTTCAAAGTGCGTTAGGTTGTTCTTACTTTCGTGTTTATGCGAGTGCTGATATTTACGGAGTTGAACTGGGCGGTGCGTTAAAAAATATTTATGCCATTATGGCGGGCATTGTTGCAGCGAAAAAACTGGGAGAAAATACCACCGCGATGTTGTTGACGCGTAGCCTTGCAGAAATGGGTCGTTTTGCAGAAAAACAAGGCGCAAACCCGATGACTTTTTTAGGTTTGTCTGGGGTTGGAGATCTGATTGCAACGTGTAGCTCCCCTCTGAGCCGAAATTACAGAGTTGGTTATGCTTTTGGTTCGGGTAAAACACTTGATGAGGCGGTAGAAGAGTTAGGTGAAGTGGCAGAAGGGGTGAATACGCTCGTACAAGTTAAGCGATATGCCGATGAAAACGATATTTATATGCCGCTCGTTCAAGGCTTATATCAAATGATTTATAAACAAGTTCCCTTATCAGATGTGATTAAGCATCTTATGGCCGGTGAGCAGAATTCAGACGTGGAATTTACTTTATCAAAGGATGATGTATAGATATGGCTAGTTTTGAAGAGCACAAATTGATTAGAATACTTTACGTCATATTTTATTATTTTATTTTTGGCTTATGTCATTTTTTACTTCTTCTAGTGGCTATTTCACAAACGCTGCTAAATATATTTTATGATGGTCCAAACCAAAGTTTACAGCAATTTTCGGCGAGTTTAGGTGTTTATGTGAAGCAGATAGCCGAATATGTGGGTTATGTGAGTGAGGAAAAACCGTTCCCATTTTCAGATTGGCCTAATGCTTAATAGTATTCTATTTTGATTTATGACTAATGGTATATTTACAAGTTGAATTTGTATTTTGAGTAGGGGTCGGAATGAAGTTATTTATCGGACGGCATGGGCAAGCTTCTTTTGATGCTGAGAGTGATCGGGCGCGGCCACTAACCGCAGCGGGAATTTCGGAAACAGAAAAGCTTCGAGATCATTACCTTTCAGATCTAAAGCAAGCGCAGATTATTTGGGCGAGTGACCTAAAAAGAGCCAATGAAACAGCTTGCATTTATGCCGATAAGCTAGAGCTTGAAATTGAAACCAAAAACTTCTTATCACCTGATTGCGAAGCTGACAGAGTGCTTAAGAAACTGCAAAGTCTTGAGTCGGATGCATGTGTGTTGATTGTTTCTCACCAGCCGCTTGTCGGTGAATTAGTGAGCTTACTTTGCGAAGGAAATATTTATCTTGCACACCCTTACGTCACTAGTGAAATTGTGGTGGTAGACTGTGACATGGCAGAGCAGGGAATGGGTACCATTATTGGAAACTTTCAACCCGCTAGAGCTTGAGTCTTCCCGCGTAAACTATTTACGCGGGCTCCCCGTGAATAGGTCATTTATAAAAGTGATTTAAGTAAGCTGACCGCAGCATCTATGACGGTTTTGGGCGTATAAAAGTGTGGCGAAAATCTCACGCCTCCACCTCGGCAGGCGCAGATAACCCCTTTTTTCATTAGTGCTATATACAATTTGTTCGAATCTGTATGGTCAATTCTAAATGTGATGATTCCCCCGCGTAAAGCGTTCTCAACGGGCGATAATATTGTTAATCCGTTGATTTCATTTAATTGCTCTGTTAAATAGCTCATACGATTATCAAGTTCAGTGGCAATGGTTTGTATTCCAATTTCATGAATAAGGCCTAGGCTTGCATTTAACGTGTGAATACCGAGCATATTAGGGCTGCCGCACTCAAAGCGAGTGCCATCGTTTGCAGGCTCCCATTCACTTGCGCCATAGTTCCCTTTATCTTTAATCATATGCCAGCCGAACTGGCTCAATTTAAGTTTGTTTTGCTGGTCTTTTTTTATGTAAAGCAAAGCGAGTCCTTCAGCCGCCATCATCCATTTATGGCCATCAGCCACAATAAAGTCTGCTTGAATCTTGCTCTGGTCGAAAGGGATGGCGCCTAAACTTTGAATAGCATCAACACAAAATAGTATTTTCTGCTTTTGACAGAGTTGGCTAAGCGCATCTAAGTCAATACGTAAACCGGATGCATACTGAACAGAGCTAATCGATATCAAGCGCGTATTTTGAGTGATGCAATTTTTTATGCAGTGAATGGGGTCTGCTATTGAGGATAAAGTTGGAAAATCAGCAATAACCGTTTTTACCCCAAATTGAGCTAAAGACTCCCAAACAATACGATTTGATGGAAATTCATGGCTACTAATAATGACTTCGTCACCCGCTTGCCAGTCAATGCCATAAGCAATTATAGATAAGGCTTCAGAAGTGCTTTTAGCGAGTGTTATTTCATCGGTATCGTGGGTGTTAATGAGTTTGGCTAAGCGTGCCCTGAGCTGTTGTTCTGTCTCAAGCCATTTTAAATAATTGGTGGCACCAAATACTGAGTTTTCTTTAGCGAAATCAGTGAGTGCATTGGTGGTGCATAAAGGCCAAGGGCTAACGGCTGCATGGTTTAAGTAGCAAATTGATGGATCTTGAGGGAAGTGCTCATTAAAATTTTGCATAATCATGCCTTGGTTTAAATTTTGTGAAAGTTTATAGTGTGTCATTGGTTGCAATCTTATCTAACCAGAAAGTTAGTTTTTCCTTTAATATTTCGGGGTCGATTGGCTTGCTAATATAGTCGCTCATGCCCACTTCAAGGCAATGCTCTCTGTCACCTTTCATCGCATTCGCTGTCATCGCGATAATAGGCGTTTGTGTGTGGCGTGCACCGCCCGCACTCGCGCGGATTTGACAGGTGGCTTCATAACCATCCATGTTAGGCATTTGGCAGTCCATAAATATGAGTTGGTAAGGTTTATTATCTGTCGTATTGTTTAATGCTTCGAGAGCTTTTATGCCATCTTCTGCTACATCGACTTCGCATTCCAGTTCTTCTAGCATACTGACGGCAATAAGTTGATTTATCATCACATCATCAACTAAAAGAACACGGACTTTCGCTAAGTCATGTTCATTTTTCTTTTGGGGTGATGCAAGTTCATGACTGTTTGAATCACTATTGAGTGTAACTTTAAGAGCCAACGCTGTCGCGTTTGATAAATCTGCAAGTGTCACTGGCTTTTGAAAGCTAGTAATGAACCCTAGCTCTTTGTAAAAAGCTATGTTCTCGCCTTCATGAGGCTCAATAGCGGTCATTATAATTAAGGGTAGGGCGCTTAGTTTGGTGTCTTTATGTATTGCTTTGGCAAACTCACAACCGTCCATGTGGGGCATGTCTCGGTTGATGAGCACCATATGAAATTCAGAATTGGCCTCTTGGTGTTGATTAGCTTTATGCTCATTTGAACTAAGTAGGTCAAGAGCACTCTTGGTATCATCTACTTGTGTGACCGCTGCTCCCCAATATTGAAGCTGATTACAAATGGCTTTCGAGCTGTGTTGGTTATGATCGACAATTAAAATTGTTTTATCTTCTAAAGAAACCTTAGGCTTTACCGCTTTTGATTGAGCGCTATTGGTAAAGTCCAGCTCAAACTTAAAGCAACTGCCTTCACCTAAAATACTGTCGACTTGTATTGGCGCGTTGCCCATTTTTTGGCAAAGCCGATTAGCAATGGCTAGCCCTAAGCCCGTACCACCATATTGTCGGGTAGTTGAGGCATCTGCCTGAGTAAATGCCTCGAATAAAGCATCAATTTTATCATGAGGGATTCCTATGCCTGTATCTGTAATCTTTCCTGAGCAGCGTAATATTTCGTTATTAATTCTTTCAATAGAAATTTGGATGACGACTTCACCTGAATTTGTGAATTTTATGGCATTGCCAACCAAATTGCTCAGAATTTGCTTGAATCGATTAGGGTCGCCTCTGACATGTGTTTGGTGAATACCGCTCTGATCCAGAATTAATTCCAGACCCTTTTTTTGTGCAAGATGGGCCATCGCTTCTGAAAAATCGCCTAATAATGTACCAATATTAAAGTCGACTTCCTCTAGGCTTAGCTTATTAGCATCAATTTTGGAGAAATCTAATATGTCATTTAGTAGCGTGAGTAAACTGTCAGCACTTGATAAGGCGAGCGTGATATAGCGATTCTGTTGTTCAGTAAGCGGTTCATTTAACAATAAACGCAACAAACCCAAGACACCATTCATAGGTGTGCGAATTTCATGGCTCATACTCGCGAGAAAATCGGATTTTAGCTGCACCGATTCTTTTGCTTTTTCCAAGGCTGACTGTCGTTCTGACTCCAGCGCTTTTTGCTGACGAATATCATGTAACACAATCAATGATTCAACTTGTCCACTGGCGCTTTCAAACTCTTCAATCGCGATACGAACAGGAAAGTGCAGATCTTTTAATTTGACCTCATATTCACCATGAAATACTGAATTCATCTCGTTGGTGCTTGCTTTGTTATTACTTTGTGGGAGGCATAGATCTCTGAAGGTTAGCCCCATTAATGCTTCAGATGGTTGGCCAAATAATTGAGTAATATAGGGGTTTACTTGCTTAATCTTGCCTTGTTGATCCAATATCATGAGGCCATCCGGCATCGTGTGAATAATCAGATCGATATAATCTTTGGATACAGTTGTAGTTTTGAGGCTTAATGCCATTTGATCAATGGTGCGTGCTAGGTCTCCAAGTTCGTCTTTACGTTGGCTATTAATGACGGTGTTAAAGTTGCCTTTAGCGATTTTTTTTGCTGCATGCTTTATTTCAATAATAGGTTTTACTAGCAGGCTTGCCGTAACATAAGCTAGCGCTAACGCTAGTAGGGTGGCAATAAACGAAATAACCGCCATTTTATAGACTGATGATAGAACTGCCTGATTCGTTCTTTCTAGTGATAACTCAATGACTAATGCGCCTAAATACTCACCTGAGGCAGCTAGAACCGGTGACGTAATCAAGTGAGTTTGATTGTTTTCCAAATCAATATCACTCAAAGTAATTTTTCCTGTTGGAATACCTCGAATAACGTCATAAATCAGTTCATCGCTAAATGAGTTTGCTTCTGTACCGTCGGCTAAAATATAGCTTTCCTGGTCCAAAACAAAAGTACGTTTGATATCCTCTGCATTTAATACATGCGAAAGTAATCGATCAATTTGATCCACTTTAAGCTCATATAGGGGCGACACGAGAGTTGCTGAGAGTAGATGTGAAAGGCTATGGCCCTTTGCTAAAAATTCATGCTGAATAGTTTGTTTTTGGTTTATGGCAGCAAATACGGTAATCACCGCGCTAATCACTATCGAAACCAAAAATATATAAAGTGCTTGCTTTAAGCGAAGGCCAAATCTCATTTTTATAGGCTACTTGTATTTCAGAAGTGTTTGTAAAGGGTCTAGGTGTTTCTCAGCGCCACCGGGGAAGTTATCAAATTTTTTGGTTTTAGAGAAGCTTGCTAATGCGGCTTTACCTTCTTCTGAAAGGTGCATTTTGGTTAGGATTTCCTTGATTCTATTCACATGTTTTTGTGAAACCTTGGTGCTGTGACTAACAACGTGACGTGGCACTGATAAACTTGTTCCTATAATTTGTAAATCTTTGATTCTTTTCTTGGCGTATTTTTCGAAGCCCGCTCTGTTCATTGCGCCAACAGGAACTTTTTTTCTTAATACCCAGAGCATTGTATTTCGGTCATCATCACTAAATAAGTAACCAATTTTGTCTGCATCAACTCGGCTTCCTAGTGATACTTCCTTTAATTCGAAACCTTTCTCCAATAAAGAGGTTTTAGGTAAAAAATAAGATGATGTAGAGAAAGGGTCTTCAAAGGCGATGATGTTACCGTTTATGGCTTCTAAAGAATTAATGCCGCTATCTTTTCGTGAAAAAATCACACTGTGGTATTCCGCGACACCTTTTTTCCAGCGACGCAAAAAAATAGTGCTACCTGTTTCTTCCGCTATGATCATACTTGGGAAAGGGCTATCTATGTAAATGTGGACCTTGCCGGTTGAAATGAAGTTTGCCATCGAAGCTTTATTACTAGCGACAACTGTTTTGACATCGTCAATGCCATCTTGCTTGAGATGTTTTTTAAGGTAGTTTGCTAAGCTCTGAAATTCTTTGATTTCTTCATCTGCGTCATCGCCAATACTTCCCAAGTATAATGTTTCTGAGCTAGCTTGAACTGGTAATGTAAGTGCAGAAATAACAAATAGAATTATTGAAAAACGTTTGACGATAACACTAGGCATCGATCTTTCCCTGTGTGCATGAATGTGGGGTGCATTGAAATAATAAATTGAGCTTTTAGCTAATGTGATATTTATCTACTAAAGGCGTAACCATCTATAAATTAATAGTCTATAGATGGTTATAAATCAATGAGTATAAAGCCCAAATAGCTATGCGGGCTTGGTTTCGCTTCTTATGTCTTGTCTGATGCAAGGTGTTAACCGTATTGGGTGTATATATTTTGTTAATTTCCGGTAGCGACTGATTGGGCGTATAATGATTTTTTCCATTACCAATGCCTCGTTGACTTAAACTATTTGATTTAAATATATATGAATTATTTACCAATAGAATACATAGAACCTGTTTTTAGACCTCCTTCAGAAGCACGATCGTTGATCCTTCAGGTTTCTAATGGTTGTTCGTACAATAAGTGTACATTTTGTGAAATGTACACAGCTCCTCAAAAGAAATTCAAACCGAAAGCAATATCTGAGCTTGAGGAAGAGGTGAAAGCTGTCGCTGCAAAAATGCCTGATATGAAGCGTTTCTTTTTGGCCGATGGCGATGCAATGACCTTATCCTTTAGGCGCTTAAAAGAAATTCTGGAGTGCATTAATCGATACTTTCCACAGCGAGAGCGGGTGACGGCTTACTGTTTGCCCAGAAATATCAAGAAAAAGACCGTTGAAGAATTAGCCGAGTTGCAAGCGCTTGGTCTTAGTATGGTTTATGTGGGGTGTGAATCAGGTGACGATAAGGTGTTGGAATGTGTTCAGAAAGGCGAGACCTTTGAAACATCTAAAGCAGCGCTACTGAAATTAAAGGCGGCAGGCATAAAGTCATCGGTGATGATTTTAAATGGCTTGGGTGGGCGTAAATTCTCTGAGCAACATGCCATTAATACCGCTAAGTTAATGAATGATACTCAGCCAGAGTTTGTGTCTACCTTAGTGGTATCGTTTCCAATGGGTGACGATCGCTTTCGGGCAGGATTTAATGGTGACTATGAGCCACTTGAGCAAAATGATTTGTTTCATGAAATTCGAACCTTTATAAGTCATTTAGAATTAAGCGATACGGTATTTCGCTCAGACCATGCCTCGAATTATTTGGTGTTAAAAGGTGATTTAGGTAGGGATAAGCAAGCGATGTTGAATCAAATTGATCTGGCCTTGAATGGGGCGATTCCATTAAGGCAGGAATGGCAACGAGGGCTTTAAAATGACCGATACATTAGAATCAGCAGGAAATCGTTTACCTGATTTTGCGGCGGAAATTCGGGTATTGGTAGGTGAAGGGAAAAAACTACCGCCAGTAAATGACTGGCATCCTGAGCGAGAAGGCGAAATTGATATCCGTATCGCAAAGGGTGGAGCTTGGTTTTATCAGGGCAATGAAATGGAGCGGCAGTCTATTGTTAAGTTGTTCTCAGGTATTTTAAGGAGAGATGATCAAGGATACTTTTTGGTCACGCCTGTTGAAAAGATGAAGATCACTGTTGATGATGTGCCGTTTGTTGTTTGTATGATGGATGTGGAAGGCGAGGGTGAAGCTCAGAAAATTTACTTTTCGACGAATGTTGGTGATGCATTTTTGCTTTCTAATTCGCATTCGTTAACGGTTAAGTATAACCAGAAAAATGAGCCCTCACCTTATGTAAGGGTGCGCGATAAGCTAAGTGCTTTGGTTAGTCGTCAGGTTTATTATGAACTCGCTGAGCTGGTTGTCGATGCTAGCGATGGAGAGGGTATTGAAAAATTTGGTGTTTGGAGTGATGGCGTCTTTTTTAGTTTTTAACTGCTAAAAATAATAGAGTGTTAATGGTGGTTGTTGGTCAATTTGAAGGCAAAAAAAAGGCATTGTTTTCACAATGCCTTTTTTCTTAAAGCGTGTAACTAATTAAAGCGCAGCATCCAATTCAGGAACGGCTTCAAATAAGTCAGCAACAAGGCCGTAATCAGCTACCGAAAAGATCGGAGCGTCTTCGTCTTTGTTGATCGCTACAATAACTTTACTGCCTGACATGCCCGCTAAGTGCTGAATCGCACCCGAGATACCAACAGCAATATAAAGATCAGGAGCAACAATTTTACCTGTTTGGCCAACTTGCATATCGTTAGGAACAAAGCCAGCATCAACTGCTGCACGAGATGCACCAACGCCAGCGCCAAGCTTGTCAGCAACTGATTCAAGAATCTTGAAGTTGTCGCCATTCTGCATGCCACGACCACCAGAGATGATGATTTTTGCAGCAGTTAACTCAGGACGGTCAGACTTAGCCATTTCTTCACCAACAAATGATGAGATACCAGCGTCTTGAACGTTATCAATTGCTTCAACTGATGCAGAGCCGCCTTCCGCAGATACAGGGTCGAATCCAGTACCACGAACAGTGATCACTTTAATGCTATCTGAAGACTGTACCGTTGCGATTGCGTTGCCCGCATAAATTGGGCGAACAAAAGTATCAGCAGATTCTACGCGGATGATGTCAGAAATCTGAGCAACATCAAGTAGTGCCGCAACACGAGGAAGGAAATCCTTACCTGTTGTGCCAGCTGAAGTAATAACGTGAGAATAACCTTTGCCTAAGTCTGCAACTAAAAGAGAAAGATTCTCTGCTAGTGAGTGGCCGTATGCTGCATTATCTGCAACTAAAACTTTTGCAACGCCTTCAGCTTTTGCCGCAGTTTCTGCTGCTGCGCCACAACCTTCGCCTGCAATTAGCACGTCGATGTCGCCACCAATTGCTTTTGCTGCAGCAAGAACATTTAACGTGACGGGCTTGATGCTTGCGTTGTCATGATCTGCAATTACTAGAATACTCATATTAGATCACCTTCGCTTCGTTCTTAAGTTTGTCAACTAGTTCAGCTACGTCGGCAACTTTAATGCCGGCTGAGCGTGTTGCTGGCTCTTCAACTTTAGTAATCTGTAAGCTAGCAGCGATATCAACACCCCAATCAGCAGGAGTAGTCATTTCAAGCGGCTTTTTCTTAGCTTTCATGATGTTTGGAAGCGATGCGTAACGAGGCTCGTTCAAACGTAAATCAGTTGTTACAACTGCTGGTAAGTTAAGTGCAACAGTCATTAAACCGCCGTCAACTTCACGTGTTACGTTTACTTTATCGCCATCAACAACTACTTCAGAAGCAAATGTTCCCTGACCCATGCCAGCTAACGCTGCAAGCATTTGGCCTGTTTGGTTGTTATCTGAATCGATTGCTTGCTTTCCAAGAATAACCAGTTGTGGTTGCTCTTTGTCTACAACAGCCTTAAATAATTTAGCTGCTTGTAAAGACTGAACTGTTTCATCAGTTTCAATCAAAATACCACGGTCAGCACCTAGCGCTAAAGACGTACGTATTTGCTCTTGAGCAACTTTAGGTCCAATAGAAACGACGATAACTTCGCTTGCTACGCCCTTTTCTTTTAAACGTACCGCTTCTTCTACGGCAATTTCACAAAATGGGTTCATAGCCATTTTGATATTTGTAAGATCGACACCTGAATTGTCAGGCTTCACTCGTACTTTGACGTTATAGTCAATAACTCGTTTAACAGCTACCAGAACCTTCATAGATTCCCCGTTAATTAACAATGAATGGAATTAGAGACCTTTTTCAACCTAGTGGGTTACTAAAGCAGCAACTTTTTACAAGTTATGCCTTAATAGCTCTTCCAGGGATAGGCCTAGACTCTAACGAAAGACTAATAAAACTTAGTAGATTCAGTATGTTACAACAAACTTTAGTCTAATAAGGTCTTTCGAGACGCGCGTTATACTGCCCAAAAAACGCCTTTAGGTCAATACCTACAAGGTTATACGGTGATATTTTCGGGCTTTTTGACAAGATAAAACAGGACAGATGTACACTTAAAACTATCATTTGTTTAATCAAACCATCATAATAGTGCGCAATTCAAACAGTTGTTTGAATTGCGATAATTTCAAGATGCGCGAAATATATAAAAACTGTATAATCGGCGCGCTTAAACTAATGAAAAAATGTAGATTGGATTAGCGAATTAATAAATGCTGTTCTTTAACTGTCTGCAACAACATATATATGCACGAGGAGATTTATTGTGGAACGTGAATCGATGGAGTTTGACGTACTCATTGTTGGTGGTGGCCCTGCTGGACTATCTGCAGCTTGCCGTATTCGCCAATTGGCCGAAGAAAATGGCAGTGAAATTACCGTGTGTGTTGTTGAAAAAGGCTCGGAAATAGGTGCACATACCCTATCTGGCGCTGTAATTGAAGACAAAGCATTAGCCGAGTTATTCCCAAATTATAAAGAAATGGGTGCGCCGCTAAATACGCCCGTTAAATCTGATGAAGTTTATCTTTTACAGAATGATCAGAAAAGTTTTAAATCCCCTAATTGGATGATACCAAAGCCAATGCATAATGAAGGCAATTATATTGTTAGCCTTGGTAATGTTGTTCGTTGGTTAGGTGAGCAAGCTGAAGCACTTGGTGTTGAGGTTTATCCTGGCTTTCCTGCTGCTGAAAATATCATTGAAGATGGCGCTATAAAAGGTGTTGTTACGGGTGATATGGGGGTGAGTGAATCGGGTGAACATACTGATGCTTATATGCCCGGTATGGAATTACGTGCTAAATACACAATTTTTGCAGAAGGTTGTCGTGGGCACCTAGGCAAACAGCTTATTAAAGAATTTAACCTAGACAAAGATCGTGATGCACAGCACTACGGTATTGGCATTAAAGAATTATGGGATATCCCGCCTGAGCAGCATCAACCAGGTTTGGTTATTCATGGCGCAGGTTGGCCGCTTACTGAGTCGGGTTCAACAGGTGGTTTCTTCCTTTATCATACTGAAAACAACCAGGTTGTTGTTGGTTTGATTACGGATTTGGCCTATTCAAATGCACATGTTAGTCCATTTGATGAATTTCAACGCCTTAAGCATCACCCTGTTTTAGAAAAGCATCTTAAAGGTGGGAAGCGTGCTTCTTATGGTGCGCGTGCGATTACTAAGGGTGGTTTAAATAGTCTGCCTAAGATGACTTTTCCTGGCGGTTTAATTGTTGGTTGTGATGCAGGTACGCTTGATTTCTCAAAAATCAAAGGTACGCATACTGCAATGAAGAGCGGCATGATTGCAGCAGAAGAGATTGTAACAGCACTTAAATCTGATCGCGCTAATGATGAAATCACTGAATATACCAAGGCATTTGAAAATTCTTGGGTTTATAAAGATCTTCATAATAGCCGTAACTTTGGTCCAGCGATGCATAAGTTTGGCATGATTGGTGGTGGTGCGTTCAACTATATTCATCATAATATTTGCCCGCTTCCATTTACCCTACATGATACAACGCCAGATCACGCAACAATGAAACCTGCGAGTGAGTGTAAGAAGATTAACTATCCTAAGCCTGATGGTGTGATTAGTTTTTCTAAGCTTGATTCGGTTTTTATTGGAAATGTTAATCATGCAGAAGACCAACCGTGTCATCTTAAACTAGCGGATCCATCTATTCCCTTAGGGCATAATCTTGCTAAGTACGATGAACCTGCACAGCGTTATTGTCCAGCAGGCGTTTATGAGATTGTAGAAGATGAGGGTGGTGAACAGCGCTTCCAAATCAACTCTCAGAACTGTGTTCATTGTAAAACGTGTGATATTAAAGATCCCGCGCAGAACATTACATGGGTAACGCCAGAAGGTGGCGGCGGTCCAAATTATCCAAATATGTAAGTGATTTGTATATAAGTAAAAGGGCAGTTTATTCTGCCTTTTTTTATGTCTGCTTTTTGGGTCTTATTATGTGTCGGGCGCCCTTAAATTGCTTGGTGGATAAAGCTAGTCATGCGCTGGTGGGCCAAAAGGCTATTGGTGTAGTCAAATATAGGGTTGTGCAACAAGGTGCCAGGTAGCAAAAAGGGCAGAAGAATCTGCCCTTTTTTACTGATATTGCTAGGCTATAAATCGTAGCCCTTTTCTTCATGAAGTGCTAAATCAAGCCCCATAGATTCGTCATCTTCATCTACTCTTAAGCCAGTAATGGCATCAACCGCCTTTAAGATAATCCAAGTCACAATGCCTGTGTAAACGAATACGCTAACCACGCCGATCATTTGCGCGCTAAGCTGCTCGCCTATAGATTCGTTTCCGCCACCGAAACCATAACCACTAAAAGGCCCAAGGTCTGATGCGCATAATATGCCCACCATAAGTGTGCCTAAAATGCCGCCAACGCCATGTACTGGGAAAACGTCTAGTGAGTCATCAATCTTAAGTTTCTGTTTGATGAATAGCGTCGCATAAAAGCAAATAATCCCTGCACAAAGGCCGATGATTAGTGCTGCGCCAGGGCTAACTGACCCAGAAGCAGGGGTGATTGTGCCAAGACCTGCAACCATGCCAGTTACCACGCCTAATACTGAAGGCTTGCCGTACTTTCTCCATTCACAAGCCATCCATGCAAGTGCGCCCATTGACGCTGATAAATGAGTGGCAACAAGCGCCATCGCTGCATTTTCATCGGCAGCTAGCGCACTACCAGCATTAAAACCAAACCAGCCAACCCATAACATACCAGCGCCTGTAACGGTCATGGTCATGTTATGGGGAGGCATTGCAGTTTTTGGCCAACCTTTACGGTTGCCAATAACGAGTGCCGAAACGAGTGCTGCAACGCCTGCTGTAATATGCACAACGATACCACCTGCGAAATCTAGCACGCCTAACTCGCTTAACCATCCGCCGCCCCAAACCCAGTGGCAAACAGGGATATAAACAGCAAATAACCAAATGCTGCTGAAAAGCAGCATTGCTGAGAATTTCATGCGTTCAGCAAATGCACCGACGATCAAAGCTGGCGTAATGACAGCAAAAGTCATTTGAAAGGCAGCAAATAGCGCTTCAGGTATTGTTCCTGCTAGTGAACTTTTGGTCACGTTAGCCATAAATAAATTGCTAAAGTCGCCAATAAACTGGTTGCCTTCGCCGAATGCAAGAGAGTAACCGGCAATATACCAAAGGACTGACATAAGTGCCGTTAAGGTAAAGCATTGCATTAATATAGAGAGTACATTTTTGCTACGAGCCAAGCCAGCGTAGAAAAGTGATAAACCTGGTATGGTCATAAATAGGACGAGAGCAGTTGCAGTCAAAATCCATGCAGTATCAGCTCCATTGAGAGTATCTTCTGCCATGGCAAAAGTAGGTGCTAGCAGAAGAGATGCTAGTATTAGTAGTTTTTTCATAAGTAATTCCAAGAAAATAATTTTTTTATATTATTAAAGAGCGTCGTTGTCTGTTTCGCCGGTTCTAATGCGGACAGATTGCTCTATATTAGAGACGAAAATTTTTCCATCACCAATTTTTCCTGTATTAGCCGCATTAATAATAGCTTCAGTAGCTTGGTCAAGTTTGTCGTTAGCAACCACAACCTGAAGTTTGACCTTGGGTACAAAGTCTATGATATATTCTGCTCCGCGGTAGAGTTCGGTGTGGCCTTTTTGACGCCCGAAGCCTTTTACTTCTTCGATAGTCATGCCTTGTAGTCCTATGTCTGTCAGTGCTGTTCTGACATCCTCTAGTTTAAATGGCTTTATAATCGCCGTGATTAGTTTCATTTATGTTCCTGTATGTCGCAGAAAGTTAGTTTTTGATTACTTGTTTATATTTAATTATCCGTTATTCAAGTAATAAGTGCGGTAATATTATTATTTTTAGTCTCGTTCGAAACTTTGGTTTAGAGCGGAAATTAAATTAATCAAATTACGCTCTAAATTCAATAGTGAATTGGGCTTAAGTCGTGATTAATCGTTAAAATTAGACCTCTTATGACTCTGTTTAGTAAGTTATCCATCTTTTACTTTGTTTATTTCTCGCTGTTGGGGATTATGGCGCCATATTTGGGCTTATATTTGGAAGAGCAAGGATTTAGTTTGTTGGAGATCGCCCAGCTTTCGTCCTTACTAATGCTAACTAAAATTGTTGCGCCTCTGTTATGGGGTTCATTGGCTGACCGATACCAAAATAGAATATATCTCGTTCGCTTAGGTGCGATGATGGCCATGGTTTGTTATTTTGGCTTTTTTGTCGCGGAGCAATTTTGGCATTATGCATTAATTATTGTGCTTTTTAGTTTCTTTTGGAATGCCATTTTACCGCAGTTTGAAGTGGTTACTTTAATTTCGCTTGGTGGGCAAAGAGATCGATATAGTCGTATTCGATTATGGGGGTCGATTGGTTTTATTATTAGTGTGGTTGCGATGGGGTGGGCGTTTGAAAAGTTAGGTATTTACTTATTTCCGCTGTCTTTATTGGTAATTGTTGCAGCTATTTTTCTTGCTAGCCTTTTTCAATTTAATGAAACGGAGGAACCGATCGTAAAACCTGTAGCTGCACCTGGTTTATGGCAGCAACTAAAGCGCAGAGATACTCAGCTTTTCTTCTTGTCATGTTTTTTATTACAAGCTTCGCATGGAGCATATTATACCTATTTTAGTATATTTCTTGAGTCCATTGGTTATGAAAAAACTCACATTGGTTGGTTGTGGGGCTTGGGCGTTTTTGCGGAAGTAATTATTTTTATTGTTATGCATCATTGGTTTGCTAGGCACTCCATTAAAACAATTATGCTGATTTCTTTGGCGATCACGAGTTTGCGATGGGGTTTGACGTCTTATTATGCGGAGGTGTTTTGGGTGCTGGTCGGTTCTCAGTGCTTGCATGCATTTTCTTTTGGTGCGATGCATGCTGCAGCCATTAAGTTTGTGGATCTTAATTTTGATGTGCGAACCCAGGGGAGGGCTCAGGCGCTGTATAGCAGTTTAAGTTTTGGCTTAGGCGGTGCTGTTGGAGCACTGTTAAGTGGCTTAGTTGTTGTTAAAACGAGTTATGAAATGATATTTGTTGTAAGTGCTATCATGGCGGCGTTCGCTATGGTTCTTGTTTTTCCCTTCCGATCTCGCCTAAATATAGGGCTTGTTCAATAAAATTTCTTTTTGTTTCTATGTAACAAACTACTTATCTCATTGAAAAAAATTAACTTTAAATTGGTTGATTCTCAAATTTGCGTCTATGCTTTCTTTTAAATGGAACATCACACTTTTTACTTTAACTAAGTAGAAATGTTTATGTGATATAAAAAAATAAATGTCTTAGTTTTATGAATGCCTTTAGAGGATGCGATTAGGTATTTTTTGCAAAGTGAATTAATTGTTACTTTGTATAAGCCGAGAACAGGCCATATGCGAGCTTAATAAAAAGTTTGTAAGAAAGAATTTCAATGTAACGGAGTATCGTTCGATGACGAAAAACACACAGCGCTTGCAACAATTTGCCAAGCTACCTTTGGCTTTGGCTATTGCAGCTTCCATATCTGCGCCAGCTAGCGCTTTTCAATTTTATGTTAATGACTTAGAAGCAAGTTTAGATACCACACTTAGTGCGGGTGCGAGTTGGCGGTTAGAAGAACGAAACGATGACCTAGTGGGTGTCGGCAATGGTGGTAGTGGTGGGTCTATCAACAGTGATGATGGGAATTTAAATTTCGAGAATGATAAAACCTACTCCAAAATAATTAAAGGGAATACCGATTTCCTTATTTCTTATGAAGATTATGGCTTTTTTGGACGTGTAAAATATTGGTACGACTTTGAGCTAAAAGATGAAAATCGTGATACTGATTACATAAATCCAGTTAGGCAGCTAAGTTCCGATGGCGATGCAAACGCTTCAGGCGCTGAAATTCTAGATGCTTATGTCTGGGCAGATTACTGGTTAGGCGATACACCTTTAAACCTTCGATTGGGTAAACAGGTTGTAAGTTGGGGTGAAAGTACGTTTATCTTTAATGGTATCAACGTGATTAACCCCGTTGATATAGGTGCTTTTAGAGCGCCAGGTGCTGAGGTTAAAGATGCACTAATACCCGTTAATATGTTTTATGGTTCCATTGGTGTAACGGACGACATAACACTTGAAGCTTTTGTGCAGCTAGAATTTGAAAAAACACGTATTGAAGATTGCGGTACGTTCTTTTCAACCGTTGACTATGTTGCAGATGGCTGTGGGCCAGTATATGCATTGGGCGCTGTTTCAGAAACAACGAATAAGTTAGGGCTTGATGGTACAGGCGCACTACCTACACAATTATCAAGACTGGAAGATAAAGAAGCCGACGATACCGACCAATTTGGTATCGCGTTACGTTGGTACGCAGCAGACTTAAATGAAACCGAGTTCGGTTTCTACTTTGTTCAGTATCATGGACGTTTCCCATTAGTAAGTGGTCGGGTTGCACAAGATACTGATGGTAATGGTGAAATTTCAGTTCCAGAGTCATTAGATCCTGTAACTGGCGCAGCCTATCGTATTGAATATGCTGAAAAAATCCAGATGCTGGGTACAAGTTTTAATACCAGTGGGCCTTTTGGTCTTTCATTGGGCGGTGAATATAGCTTTAAACATAACTTTCCTGTTCAGTTGAACTCTCCAGATTTGGTGACAGCTGCATTGGGTAGCACTCCTAGTGATCCAACTAATACAGATGCAATTTCGCCCATTATTCAGGACCGAGTGAATGATGCTAATGGTGATGGCACTGTTCAAATTGGTGAAGCAGCTTCGTTTTTTCGAACAGATGCAAAAGGCTATGATTTATACGATGTTTCTCAACTACAAATGACAGCGATTAAGTTTGTTGATCAGGTACTAGGCGCAAGTCGACTCACTTTTGTTGGTGAAATTGGTGGAACGTATGTGCATGATTTACCCGATGAAAGTGAAATTCGATATGGTCGGTTTGACCAGCTTGGCTTTGGTTTAACTGATCAAGGTTTAGCCGTATGTGAAGAAGTAAATAAAGTGGGCGGCTGTCATGGTGATGGTTTTGTGACGAGCTTTTCATGGGGTTACCGTATGAGAACGTCATTAACTTATAATGACGTATTTGCGGGTGTGAATTTAACGCCGCAATTATCTTGGAGTCACGATGTGAAGGGGCATGCCCCTGGGCCAGGTGCTAATTTTATTGAAGACCGGCAGTCAGTAGGGTTTTTACTAAGAGCGGATTATCTAAACCAGTACAGTGCGACGCTAGGTGTGACTAGCTACTTTGGTGCAGATGAACTGAACGCGCTTTCTGACAGAGATAATGCAACCCTTAGTGTTGCGTACTCATTCTAACAATCCATTGGCTCGGTTGACGAGGTAGTCTAAATGAAATTTATAAAAACAATGTGTGCCATTGGTGTTGTAGCGGCGAGTGTAAACGCTGGCAATGTGATGGCAAAAGTATCACCCGAAGAAGCTGCGAAGCTAGGTGGTAGTGAGCTTACGCCTTTTGGTGCAGAAAAAGCAGCAAATGCTGATGGCTCAATTCCTGAATGGACCGGTGGGATAACAGAAATACCAGCTGGATATAAAAACGGAGGGGATTATATTGATCCGTATGCAGCGGATAAAATTCTGTTTACCATCACCAAGGACAACATGGCGCAATATGCCGATAAGCTGACCGATGGTCAGATGAAAATGTTAACGACTTATGACTCGTATAAAATAAATGTCTATCCAACGCATCGTTCGGCTAAATACAGCGAATTAATGACTACTAATGCAAAAAACAATGCTCTAAGTGCTGAATTAGTTGATGATGGTAATGGTGTATCAGGCGCTGAGGGTGCTATTCCTTTTCCTATTCCAAGTGGCCCACTGGAAGTGCTTTGGAACCAAATTATGCGGGACAGGGGGGAGAACTTTTCACGGACGATTGTTCAGGTAACGCCCACTGCAAATGGTAATTTTTCACCGATACAGTTTTCAGAGGAATTCTCGCCTCGATATCTGTTGAGTGATGTTGCAAAAAATAAAGATTCGAATGTGTTCTTTTATTTTAAACAGCAGGTAACAGCCCCAGCTCGACTAGCGGGTAATGTGCTTTTGGTCCATGAAACAATTAACCAAATAAAAGAGCCTCGTAGAGCTTGGATTTATAATGCTGGTCAACGTCGTGTACGTCGTGCACCTCAGGTAGCATATGATGGGCCGGGTACCGCATCGGACGGTCTAAGAACGACTGATAATTTTGATGGCTTCAATGGTGCGCCAGACCGTTATAATTGGACCCTAGATGGTAAGCAAGAGCTATATATACCATATAACTCCTATAAGCTTGATAGTAAGGATTTGAAATATAAGGATATTGTGAATCCAGGACATATTAACCCTGAATATGTACGTACAGAATTACATCGAGTTTGGAAAATAACGGGTACTCTAAAAGAAGGTAAACGCCATATATACAGCAAGCGTGTGATGTATTTTGACGAAGATACTTGGAGTATGGTTATAGCTGATCTATTTGATGGTCGTGGCGAATTATGGCGCTACCAAAACATTCACAGTAAGGCTTATTATGATACTCATTTATATGGGCCAACAATTGATACTGTTCATGACTTAATATCAGAGCGATATATTTCAAGCGGTTTAGCGAATGAGTTACCGATGCGTTATAATTTTGCCAAGACTTTTAAAACGAAAGATTTTACTCCAGCGGCGCTTCGACGCTCAGGTAAGCGCTAGCTTTCAAGTTAGCTCTTTAGAAAAAACCAAACCGAGTTAGGTCACTAACTCGGTTTTTTTGTTTTATTTGTTTGAAAAACCACCAAATCCTTCCTATATTTATTTAAATTGAATCAACAAAACTATGATCCATGAGATCTATGCGCTGCTGGGATGTAGTGTCGTATTGATGTGCGTGTAGTAATCATTTATGGATAAAAGGAATTTACCATGGCAAAAAAATATGAAGTACTCGTTTATAATTCGTCTATTCTGAGTGAGTATGCATCTGCGTTAAATGTTTATTTTCAAATAGCAGAATGCCATAGCTTTGAGCAGCTAATCGAATTAACATCAGCAAAAAATTATCATTTTATTTTGATTGATGTGATGTCGAATACGGCTGAAAGTATTGAAATTTTAAATAGTGTTAAACAATCGTTACACGCTTGTTTAACTGATATACCCGTTGTGTTATTCATTAAGAATATTAATTTAGATACGCAGCTGTCAGCTTATGAAGTGGGTGTTGATGATTGTATTTCAACCGAAGAACCTATTGATGCCATTGTAACGCGCTTGCAGAGTAATATTTATAATGCTATTGCAAATAAACAACTAAAAACCCAGCTCAAGGCCGCAACTGATGTCGCCATGACCGCGATGTCAAATACCAGTGATTTAGGGTGTAATATTCAGTTTTTACTCGATAGTCATCAGTGTGAAAATTTTGATCAACTTGGTCAATTAGTGTTTCAAAGCTTAAATCATTATGGCTTAAAGTGTAGTTTGCAAATGCGAGGACGTTTTTCATTAAAAAATATGGAAGCGAATGGCATGGAAAAAATGATGGAGTCACAACTGTTAAGTGAATTAAAAGACAAGGGGCGGTTTTTTGATTTTGGTTACCGCACAATTGTGAACTATGGTTCTGTTTCATTGCTCGTTAAGAATATGCCGCTAGATGACGAAGTAAAATATGGCATTATAAAAGATAATATATTTGCGTTGGTTCAAGGAGTGGAAGCACGTATGAACTCTTTGGATATGAAAGTAAGTTTGCTCCAAGAGCGTGATATGCAAGCAAACTTATTAACAGAAATGCAGCATGAAATTCAACAGCTTGATCATAGCTATAAAGCGTTAACGAATAATGTAGCCGGAGTTGTGAACAATATGGCTGCGTCGATTGAAGATGATATAGCCACGTTGTTATTAACTGATGAGCAAGAATTAGTATTAAAAAGCCATCTGGAGCAAGGACGAAACGCTGTTTGCGATTATTTTGAAAAGAGCGCAAAAATGGATGATGGTTTGAAGGATATCATTGAGCGAGTATCTTTAGCGCATGAGGAGCCTCAGGGGCTAGTGAACGGCTTGGAGAAGTCAACTTCAGCTGTTCTTGTTGCTTGAGCGAGAACCTAAACTAGCCACACCTCATTGATAGGAGGGCCTCCTATCAATAGTATTTTTTTTTCCTGTTACGAAGAAATGCCATGCTTGGCTTTCAGTTGTGTGATTAACAGGTCTTTATCTGACCAAGTATTGTTAAGCCATACCTGAAAGTTAGCTTTAAACTCAGGATCAGCGCCATAATCTTTTCCTAAAAATTCTTTTGGGATTTCAATTTTATTAAAATGGACGACAACTTTATTAATGCGGCCGCAGAAAAGATCCCAAGGGCCAATGTTCTGGTCAGAGTATACCAGCGTAATATCGAGCATTGTATGCATTTGCTCTCCCATACTACCTAGTACAAATGCAGCGCCACCCGCCTTAGGTTTAAGTAGGTTGGTAAAAGGAGATTGCTGTTTGTCATGCTTCGCTTGAGTAAAACGCGTACCTTCAAGGAAGTTAAAAACGGAAACAGGCGTCGTTTTGAATTTCTCACAGGCTTTGCGAGTAGTTGCTAAGTCTTTACCTGCTAACTGAGGGTTTTTACGTACTTGCTCTAGTGAATAACGTTTCATAAATGGAAAGTCTAAAGCCCACCAGCAAATACCAATAACCGGAACCCAGATTAATTCTTTTTTTAGAAAGAATTTCAACATTGGAATGCGTCGGTTCAAAACTTTTTGAGTAATAGGAATGTCTGACCATGATTGGTGGTTACAGTTGACGAAGTACCAGTCATTCATCGACAAACCTTCGATATCGGAAATATCAAATTCAGTTTTTAGAAAAATCGTCATAAAAAAGCTATTAAGTGAAACCCAGTTAGTCGCACTGGCAATTAACACTCTTGTTGCTATTTTCTTTATGAAAGGTAGGGGAATTAATAACTTTAAAAAAGCGCCGACGATTAGAATCGGTGTCCAAAATAAAGTATTGAGCATAACGAGGATTAATATCAATGTGCCCTTAAGGCGTGCAGGTAAAAAAGTAAGCATAATAAGACCCTAAATTTTTTTCTGAGTCTAACTGCCCGCTTATTTAATTTCAAGAAATTGAACTGAGGCATGTGTTTTTCGGTAAGGAGTCGGAGTTAATCTCCTAATAATTGGCCTGTTTTTTCATCTGCTTTCGATTTTATTTCAGGGGTGATATGGCTAGATAGCGTTGCGATGGCAGCAGCCATCACGGCTATATCGTCTGTATAGCCTAAAAAAGGGGTTAAATCAGGAATGCCGTCAATCATACTGATAAAGTAACTAAGACTGCCAATTATCACTGTTCGACACCATATTGGTGTGTCAGGCGCACGTAAAGTGTAATAGAGCGTGAACGCCTGTGAAACGGCTTCTCTACTCACTAAACGTAGCGATGCCTTTACTTTTTTAACAAGCCTGTTTTCAGAAACAGAAGCTTTGTCTTTTTTAGCTTTTGTCATGGTCTTAGTCAAAGGTAGGGCTTAGTTGCTGGTCTTTTGTTGCAAAGACTAGCCCTAGGTTGTCATCTTGTATCCACAATAATGAGATCACATTGCCGGGTACGAGTGCTTCATCATGGGGTGAAATAAAGCCTTTTAGTGTGAGTGCTTGGGCAAACATTGTGTCTGTATCTGCTCCGGTAATTGCATCAAAATTTATCTCAATGCGATTACCTGTGAGGGTGCAAGATACGCTTGGAATGCTTTCAGTGCTCTCTATTAGTGGTTCGGATAATGTATTTTGCCCGACCTCTACACCCACAGTATGTTCAATAAATACTGAGACGCCTTCTAGTGAAGCATTGCAATCGGTATTTCCGCTTACTTCATTTTCAATGCGGTCAGACAAGATGAGTATGGAGTTATTTACATTTCGAAGGGTATTAGCTTTTTCATTTATGCCAAAAGTATTACCGAGTAAGGTATAACGAGCACCTTCATCCTCACTTAAATCGGGGAAAATAGGTAACGTTCCGCTAAGTTCAGTCGCAATGGTAATGCCACGGCCACGATCTTGGTTACCTTTACCTAAGCCAGCTTCATAAACAAAAGCTAGATGTTTGCCATCTTGTGTTGAATGGCCTCGTGGGGAAGAGGCACCATCAAAAGAAATTAAACCTTTATTATCATATGGCGCAGTGCCTTCTTCAGTTTCAATCGTAAATATTCCGCGGGGGAGTTCAGCTGAAATTGTGTCTAAATCGTTTTGACTAGTGTGAATATTATCTTTGTCTCGGCTTCGAGTGTAGCTTCTGAAGTGCGTAGAAGGTTGGTCAAAGTTGATTGTGCCACCATTTATGGTCCACTGTTCAGTTTCTGCAAATAGTTCGAGTACATTGTCTGTTGAGGTGCCATCCTCTAAGTTTAATGAATAGTTAATTACGCCGTAATTTTTGCCATTAATTTGGTCTATCGAAAATGTGGCATCTGTCTCTTGGCCATGAACTTCCCAAGAAAAAATATTTAAGTTCTCAATTTGGTCGCCTCGATCAAATTTGTCATTACTATTTTTTGTGACGCTAAAACTACCACCAGTACTATAATTGGCTCCGAGTAGCCAAGTTGGGCTAACGCTGGTATTAGGCAGGTCTTCAAAGTCAATGGGAAGTGATACATTGGAGTCGCGTTCATACTCATTGGCTTTATAAAGCTTGGAAAAAAATGGGTTGAATTGCCAACCTACATTCTCGATACCATCTTCTTTGGGTACTTGCTGAGATAATGCTCGGACATTTAATAAAGACCCTTCCGTTGACGCTGAAGTATCGTTGGGTGTTAACGAGGCCAGAAAATTATTTGGTGAGCTAGGGTCGTAGCTATAGTTGTTATTTTGATTTAGATTTTGGCTAATCGCTAGTGATGCTCTGGTAAAAGGAAGCTTTGATGAAAGTAGTTCTTTTCGAGCATCTAGAAAAGTACTGAATTGATTGTAAGAGGGATAGATGGGCGAACTATTACCTATATCAGGGTCGTTCTCGATAATTGTAGTGGTTTCTGTAGCAACTACAATTTCATTGTTTGTATTTTCAGGGTTTAGGTTATTGAGAGATAGAGCAAACCAAAGGCCGTTATATTCGGTGTCATATTGTAAGCGGACAATGCTTTCTAGTCCGAACGCTCTGCGCGTTCCTTTAGCAATAGGGGAGACGCTGCGTGAAATTTCTGCCACGGCCGTTTCAATATGTGTTCTGAAATCGACTTGCTCATCAAGAAATATTAAGGACTCAGCAATGCTCAAGTTATTCGGAATGGTAATTTCATATTCTTGAGCAGCTTGACTTATTTTGGCTAATAAATTTGCTTTAGCGAGTACCTGATTAGGACAGTTATTGGCATCACATGGTATCAATTCATCTAGGTCTTCATCGGTTTCTAAAGTGTCAAAAAGTTTTTTAAGCACATAATGAGAAAAGATATTCACTGAGATTGACGTATTTAGCGGTAATGAATAAAGTGGGGCATAAAGTACAATGTTTTTACCGTCACTGTCTTTGCCTACGACAGCTTTAATAACGAGGTTAGATTGCTCAATGTATAATTCATTAAATTCTAACTGGTAGCCGTCGTCGTCAGGATTTTTTGTGCTGGAAGATGGGAGTGCACTGGGGTGACCTTCCTTAAACTCATGATCTAATGCCACAATGGAAATGTTGCCCGTAGCAATATCATTACGCTCAATGAAACCGTCTTCAGTATTCGTTTCAATTCGTACGCCTATAGTCTCCGCGGCAGTATTTAAATCTCCACTGCCACTGCCGTCACCTACATCTGGATTGTTATCAACAGCGCCATTGCTTTCGCCTCCTCCTGTGCCGGCGTTGCCGCATGCTAGAAGCACTAGGCTAAAAAGAACGATTTGAGAAAGATGAATTGATTTTTTTAACATAATAATGATGTGCCTGCTGCTGATAGGACGCTAACAAAATAGACATAAAAATATGGGCTAGAATAAAACTATACCCTTATGGGGATTAAATTCTGTGATGTTTCTGTAATTTTAGTCTCTTGCTTAAGAAATTTCATCATTCCGTGCTTTAAATCGCGGTAAATTGTGGTTTCCAACCATCACCTTGTAGCTCGTGCCATTGAATGAGTTTTTTTAATTCATCCAGTAATGCACTAATGTATTTATCAATGGCGACGTGTCCTGTGTTGTTATTTAAGGTTTTTAAATGATGCTCAGTGTTTTGAACAATGTTTCTAAGCTTTGGTACGCCGCAGTAGTGGCAAGCACCGTGTAGTTTATGTATCACATCGTCTAATTTTTTCAAATCATTATCGGCATGAATTTGTTCTATTTTTGTGTGCTCTGTGGGTAGCGAGTCGAGAAATTTCTCTAAAAATAACGTGGCTAGTTCCGGGTTGTTATTACTTAGTTTTAGACCTTCTGCAAAATCGATACTACCTGAGCATGTATTATCATCTAACTCATCTTGGCCTGCGTTTGCCAATTGTTTGATTTCGTTATGGGTATTTGTATCTACCCTTGGCTGGATAAGCTGGCTCTCTGTTTTGTGATTGGCTTGTTCGATGTTTTGGCACAGTTTAGGTACAAACTCCTCAATTGCAGAATGTAGCTTTGCTTCATCAATGGGCTTGGTTATTAAGCGTTGAAAGCCCTGCTTTAAAAATATTTCTTTCTCTTCTGGGAGGGCGTAAGCCGTGAGCGCAATAATTGTGGTATTTAAGAATTGATCATCTAATTTACGAATTTTCTTCATGGCTTCGCCACCATCCATTCCTGGCATTTGGATATCCATAAAAATCAGTGAATAAACGTGTTTTTTACATTGTTCGATTGCTTCAAAACCATCATGAGCAGAGTCTGCAGAAACACCTAAGCTTTCTAGAATGGAAACCACTAATGACAGATTTATGTCGTTATCATCAACAACTAAAATTGCATGTTTTTGCTTAAAATCTAGCGTGGCAGGTTCTGGGGCTGTAGTCGTTGTGAGTGGTGTAGTTGTTATTGGTGATAACCGGGCAATCGGGTCAACGATTTTCTCGAACTGATGATTGTGGGTGTTTGAGTAAAGCTCTTCAAGCGTTTGGTAAAATCGTGTACGAGTCAAGGGCTTGACGATATGGGAGCTCGCAAATTGAAGCGTACTCTTTTCGTAATGCTCTAAAGTAGGAGTGACTAACAGTACCTTTTGGCCAAGCTTATTGAGCTCTTGAATGAGTTCACTGTTTTCTGCTTGATTTAGCTCATTGCGATCAAGGCATAGTACGGTGATGGATGAGGTCGGCGCATTTTCTTGTGGTTGATTTGTAGGGGTATGAGCTTGTTTTGCTAGAGAAAGAAGGTCTTCATGGGAGTCTGCAAATTGAAAGTCCATCATCCATGAGCGAAATAGATGTTCAATGGCTAAGCGAGGTGCTTCTCGGGTTTCAAGGCAGAGTATTTTTTTATTGCTTAGTTGGTCGAAAGACTCTTCCTCGAGTGTTTGTTCATGAAACTCTATTGGAAGTGTAAACCAGAACGAAGAGCCTTTTCCTAGTTCGCTTTCGAAGCTGATAGAGCCATCCATTTGCTCGATCAGATTTTTGGAGATCGCTAAGCCAAGTCCAGTTCCTCCAAAATTACGTGCTGTTGTGGCATCAGCTTGTGAAAAAGCACTAAAAATTGAATGCTGTTGTGCGCGTGAAAGTCCTACACCGGTATCATCGACTGATACTTTAATGAATTCTTGTGAGATGCCTGGTGTTTCTTCAGCCAGCATTACTCGAACAACAATGTCTCCTGATTGCGTGAATTTAATGGCATTGTTGGTAAGATTTGTGATGACTTGCTTAATACGTAATGAGTCACCAATGATTTCTTTGGGTACATCCTGATAATGAAGGTGTACGAGCTCTAAATTTTTAGCATGAGCTGTTGGCGCCAGCATGGTGACCACATCTTCTACTAGGTCTCTGAGAGAAACAGGTGTTTTTTCAAGTAGTAGTTTTCCCGCCTCTATTTTGGAAAAATCTAAAATATCATTGATAATTAAAAGCAGAATATCGGATGATTTTTTGATGGTCGATAAGTGGTCGCGTTGATGGTTGTTTAGTGGGCTTTTTAGTAATAGGTTGGTAAAACCAAGAATGCCATTAAGCGGGGTGCGTATTTCATGGCTCATATTGGCTAAAAATTCTGACTTGGTACGGTTGGCGAGCACGGCTTGTTTTCGTGCAATGTCTAACTCCACATTCTGCACTTCAATCGTTTCGAGTGTTTCTCTTAAGTCTTCTGTTGTTTGTTCTATTTCTAGGGTCATATCAGTTTGAGTTTGGCTCAAACGTGTGGCGAGGGTATTAATCCCAGACGCGAGTTCATTAACTTCTTTGGCGTAAGCGCCCTCGATAGAAATATGATTTTGCCCTGTTACCAAGTGTTGAAGTTTATAGGCCATATCGTTAATAGGCTTAACTATCTTTTTGCTTAAAAAACGAGCGATAAAAAAGCAAATTGTGAGAATGGTAAGCAGATACCAGACGGCTTGTTTTATAATGTCGCCAAATTGAGTAAGGGTTTGACTATCATTTATTTTTATTAGCAGCCAACCACTTGTATGTAATAATTTTGATTTAACGACAGATGCTCTTTTTTCATGCATATTTATATCTGAATGAGAGCTAATGATCGGCGTTATAAAAATAGACTCACCTTGAGATTTTATTAATTTAGGTGATTGCTTCGGGAACGTACCTGGATTTAGGCGTGCTGTTAGTCGTGGCCCTTGATGGTCGATGACTTGATGGCTGTCATTTAATAGTGTCACTGATTCAACGAGTTTAGAGTTGAGCAAACTTCTAGTATAAATATCAGTTTGATCAGAGGATTCTAGGGGCGATTTGCCTAGAATATTGGTTGTTGTAAGTGTTAATTGTTCTAATTGGTCGAGGAAGGATTGTTCTGAATCATTTAAT
>Ga0209825_1000119_pt1 | contig 81091 bp, 78 predicted proteins | sample EN8Hudsemesocosm_FD_184631 | JGI IMG/M metagenome (GOLD analysis project Ga0209825, IMG submission 184631) | Methane-oxidizing microbial communities from mesocosms in the Hudson Canyon - EN8B Hudson Canyon (SPAdes) (version 2) | ecosystem: Environmental > Aquatic > Marine > Cold seeps | place... | reverse complement strand
ACGGTAATGAGCAGTGTCGATATCAACTACGCCGTTCTGCACCAAGCCGTAGGCGCCTTAGTCGTCATATCAACCGCCTGGGGCGTTCACTTATTAGGTCGCTATCCTGAGCACTCAAAAACATGAACGATGCTCAATAAGGATAAGGCAAATAACAAAAACATAATCATTTTGTGATTGAAAATAAGGGTATCCGCTATACCTTCCATAACCCTTCTTCTGGTTACGGTACTCGTCTTGAGCGGCTGCTCTAGGGACGCCCATGACCACCCGGAATTAACGACAGGAAAACAGCTTTTCGAGCACCATTGCTCCGAATGCCATAACAAGTCTGGCATCGGGAAGTTTTTAAGAGGCGTTCCAGCCAACAAAGATACGAAACTTTCTGCATCACAGGTATCGCACAAAATACGAAATGACAAAGACGGCCGAAAAATGCCTATCTTCGACAACATGAGTGACGCCGAGGCGCAAAAAATTGCGGCTTATTTAAAACGATTGTGAGGATGCGCGAAGGGTTCATCACAGGGCAACAAATAACAAACGCACGGCCCAATCAAAAAGTATTTTGGATAGACCGTGCGATATGAGTGCTGTCTACTTCGACTCTAGCGCCTTGGCTTTCGCCATTGCTTGACGAGCTTCTTCTGATTTACCCGCTCGTTTAAGCACATCAGCGAGACCGTTAAAAGCTAAAGCACTTGGCGTCGTCTCTATGAGAAGACGATATGTTGATTCAGCCTGACCTAGCTTGCCTTGCTCCAGGTAGATTTTCCCGAGAGAGTCAGACGCGCCCGTATTGGTTGGGTCAGCCTGTATTGAGGATTGCAAACTTGATATAGCATCGTCAGCCTTACCCTGCTGCCACTGCACCGCACCGAGGCTCGCGTAAACCTGCGTGTTCGGTTGAATGTCAATTACCTTACGAAGGTGACTCTCCGCATTAACGTAATCTTTTTCACTCGCAAGGTGCGTGGCCAAGTTGTAGTGTGCCGTCGCCGATTTAGGATCTAAGAGAAGCGCTTCTCGATAGGCTTCAATTGCTTCATCGACCATACCTTGCCGCTCTAACACATACCCTAGGTCGTTATAGATTGACGGTTGAGGCTCTACTGCAAGCGACTCCCGGTAGTGAATCTCTGCCAGTTCTAACTCGCCGATATCAATCGACGCGAGCGCCATATTGTTGTGTGCTTTGAAGTGCTTCGGATCGACTGTAAGTGCTTTTTCCAGCGAGACGATCGCTTCATCGCTTTTGCCTTGTTGAAACAACGCAAAGCCCATCGAGTTTAACAACTCGACATTATTAGGTTCAGCCTCAAGCCCCTTTAAGTAAGAAACAACGGCATCCTCATAGTTTCCGGTGCGCTCGTTCGCCATACCCGCTCTAAGAAACGAGTAGGCATCCAAAAACTGCTCGTCAATTTTCGCAATGCTGTTCGAAGGCAATGGCACAAATTCAGGGATATTCGCCGCTCGGTCTTGACCCGTAAACCGGTCGAGTACCACTGGCGGTGTCGAATTGCCCTCTTCATCGATATGGGTAAGAAATAGCTGTGTATAGGGCGTATTCTCTTTTGACGAAAATACTAACCAACGACTATTCGATGAGAAGCTATGCCAAGAGTTCATATTTGAGGTATTCGCCCGAAGACGACGCGCTTCACCGCCTTCCGCAGGAATAATGAACAACTCGCTGTCCGGCATCAGCAGCATATAATTCTCAGCCTGAGTGAACACAATCCACTTACCGTCCGGCGAGAATTTAGCAAAAAAGTTACTTTTTCCATTATGTGATGCGCCTTCAATTGGCTCTGCTTTACCGCCTTTGCCGTCGTTGAATGGCACTCGGTAAAGGTCATATTTATAGGGTTCGCGGTCTTCTATAAATTCGGGCACATCTTTTTCACTCAATAACACACTGGTCGAATTTTCGATTGAAGGCTTGGTATATGTTTTCGAACGCGTAAAGACGATGTACTTTCCGTCGGGACTCCACGTAGGGTTGCTCTGCGCATACTCAGGGTCATCAGCGCCAGCGAGAGCGGTATAGGTTTCTTTCTCTCGGTCGTATACCACCAGCACGCCTTTAATCGGGAAAAACAACTGCGAGTACTCTATACCCGGCGTTGCAACAAATACCGCTCGGTCTTTCACCGTGCTAACAACGTAACGGCCATCTGGTGATACTTGCGACAGCAAGCCAAATGTTTGCTCTTCATCTTCGCGTTTGTAGTCACTCCAAGTAATGATTTTTTCGTCATTCAAGACCATGTCTTTCTCAACATCTAAAATCGCATAGCCTCCTTTATCGTTACCATAGTCGACATCCAGCCCTAGCGTTTTTCCATCGCCAGAAAATGAGTGACAGTTACCACACACTGGTAAGTCTTCGAGCACAATATCAGGTCGATCGACTGAGTCGACCGAACCAAACCGCCAGCGAATTTGCGAAGGGTCTTTCACCGCATCAATGAATGGAAGAGGCACTTCTCGATAGAAAATCGAATCGCCTACCGGGTCGGTAGAGGTCTCGATTCCGGTCCGATTAAAAGATAACGTTTCGCCATCATTGTTCAGTCCGCTCACTAGTACCTGCGCTTCACTCCCAGTGGATCGTCGCTTAATGTCGCTCCATACCTCTTCTGAAGGCTGCCAATTAGCTTGCTGTGAGGTGAAACTGAGCCCTTCAGTTTGGCCTTCGAACCTTAACGCTACATGCCACTCAGTGACGCCTGCTGTTTTGTCTTCCCAAATGAATTTCGGTGCAACAATATCTGGCGGGAACAAGGTTTCATCTAGCGGATATTGGATACTGAGCTGTCCAAACGGATCGCTTGCAGCGTCCGCTTGTTTGCCTGATGTAGATTTACATGCGCTTAAGGTCGTAAAAACCAGCAAGGCAGAAACGGACATCAATAAGGTTTTAACTGAAATAGTTCGATAGCCAGACTTGGGCTGTTTATTCATCACTCTCGCACCTTTCTCATTATTTTTATTGTGTGCTTTCGAGATCAAACTACGACTCTGTTGAAATCGAAAGATCAATTCATGGTTCTCATGACGCTAATATAAATTCACTATACCAAGCGTCAATCTAGTTACGGTTACAAGCTCTACAGCCGTGACATGCGTCACACCTGATATCTAATTAATTGCAATGTGAATAAAATTCACATATAGAGGAGTGGCAGTAGATGTATCAGCCCGTCTTTTGGCTGGCTGAATAAAATAATAAAACTAACATTTAGCAGCTTGGAGAAAAATAATGAAGATTAACAAGCGAAGTATGGGTTCCATTCTCGCGGCAACCGCTCTGGTCGCCGCTGGCGCGGCACAAGCCGCCGTTCACAAAGTTCACCCTGGTGACTCAATACAGTCCGCTCTAGACGCCGCCTCTTCTGGCGATACGGTTCTGGTATGGCCTGGTACTTATATTGAGAACGAAGGCGGCACTTATGGCCTACGTATCGAAAAAGACAATATTCGGCTGATCGGAAAAGTTAAACGTCGTAACGGTGACGCGGGCAAGGTACGCCTAGTCGCAACCGGAACACAAACCGAAGTCGGCACGGGCATTTACGCCGCACCTGCGGGTTGTGAGTATAACTTTGGCCGTGATCAGTGCCATGCGCCTGACCTTAAAAACTTCTATGTTCGTGGCTTCACGGTAGAGGGTTTTGGTGTTAACGGCATCCAAACGCGTTTTGTAGATGGCTTCAAAATGATTCGCAACGAGTCAGCCAACAACTTGAACAACGGAATCTACCCAACACTTTCGGCGAATGGCTTGGTGCGTAACAACACCTCTTACGGCTCGCTTGATACTGCAATGTGGGTGGCAGGATCTGAGAATGTTCGTGTTGTGGGCAATGAGCTTTACGACAGCGTTATCGGCTTTGAGATTACGGTCTCCAATAACGTTAAATTCCGCAATAACGAAGTTCACAACAACACCGTTGGTGTCGGCCTATTTCACCCCAACGGCGCGGGGAACCCTGCGCTGAATGAGATGAAGGATTGGATTATTGAGAAGAACGATATCTACAATAATAACCGTCCCAATATGGCCGTTCCTGGTACCTTTCAAGCAGCACTTCCTCCGGGTGGTGGCGTTCTTGCTCTGGGTGTAAGCGATCATAAGATTCGAGATAATCGTATTGACGATCATGGCTTAACCGGTGTTGCGCTCATGGGTTGGTGCTCTGCCACCTTTGGTACCGCGAACTCTTGTTTCGATGTTGATTTGAACACAGGGCAATTAGTGCTTGTTGACCCTCCGTTTAACGACCCTGACAACACCGTGCTTGATGCGTCGGTTAGCCGAAACCTTGTTAAAGACAACTCAGTCAATAACAACGGTTTCTGGGCAGGGAATCTTGGCGGTACGCCGTTGGAGCCATTTGAGTTTCTGGCTGCAGACTTGACCTACTTCAATGTTCCAGAGTTACAGGGCCTTGTTGAGTTCTCGGAGGGCAACTGCTTCGAGGACAACGAAAGCGATGATGGAAGCTATACAGTTTCCGCTGTTGCTGATGGTGGAATTCTACCGACTGATGGCTGTTAGTCGTACATTCTAAACGTCTGATACCCGAGCCTTTCGTGTTTGTTTTGCATGTAAAGGCTCGGGAATTTTGAGCCAATCACTTTGAAGGAAGTTTATCATGCCTGCTGTTAACCCAAGTGCATCACACGCCGAACTATCTAAAGATTCATTGCTTGAAAAGCGCACCTCGAAAGGCTGCTTGATTGCGCTCCGCCGCATAGAAGGGCCTAACGCCACCGAATTGTTTTATACCGTCAAACCTGATGGCACGTGCGCCTCTGCTGGAGAACAAGCAAAAGACATTTACATCGCTATTCGAGACGCTCTTTTAGACGAAGGCGGCGATCTAAGCTCGATCATTTCTGAAACTATTTTTATGCGTAACATGGCAAACGACATAGAATCAGTGCGGCTCAGTAAACAAAGCGTCATTGACGCAAGTGGCGGGCGCACACTCACTCCTGCAGTAACAGAAATTCAACAACCACCTCTCGATACGAACGCTCAAGTCGAAGTAGCCGTGCAAGCCATAGTACCAAGCACTATTGAAATCAATAAACAGCAAGTGTGCGCAAGCACCGGCTGTACCTGTGGTCAGTGTAAAACCTCAACGGGCTTATTGTTGCAAATGGGCGATGAAAACCGCTTGATGGCGGGAGGTCTATGCGGTGCGGGTGATAACGCGTATGAGCAGACCTGGAGCATGTTTACGCTTGCTGAAAAACTACTACACGAAGCCGGAATGGAATTTACCGATGTGGTACGTACCTGGATTTATCTACGTGAAATGGAACGTGACTATTATCCCGGCCTAAACAAAGCGCGCCGAGAGTTCTTCGATTCACGCGGCATTGATCCTGTACCCGCCAGTACGGGCATTGACGGCGGCATGGTCAGTAGCCAACACGATATCTGCATGGGCTTCTATGCCGTGAAATCTGGTAAGGAATTAATGCGAACGGTGATGACGACACCAACCTTAAACGAGGCAGGCGAGTACGGCGCCGACTTTACGCGCGGTATGAGCATGACCGAAGCCAATAAAATTGCCTTGCATGTTTCTGGCACCGCCAGCATCGACGAACAAGGCCGAACGGCACACTTAGACGATATTGGTGCTCAAATCGACCGAATGATTCTGAACATCTCTACCTTATTAGAAAACCAAGGAGCAAGCTTTAGCGATATCGCCTATGCCTATAACTACCTTAAGGACCCTGCAGATGAACAACTACTTAGAGATAAGTTTAAGGAAGCGGGACTCGAAGGTTTTCCAAGTATTTTTGTCCACGCGGAAGTCTGTCGCCCAGACCTGCTTTGCGAAACAGAAGTACTGGCAATATTGCCAAGAACAAGAGAAGGGAAATCAAAGCCAAGCTACTTACGCGCAACTCGATCGTTGCACTGAAGAAGCGGAATTAAACAAGAACTACAAAAAAGAAGAAAAAATGGTGCCCCCTCCCTGACTTGAACAGGGGACCTACCGATTATGAGTCGGGTGCTCTAACCAACTGAGCTAAGGGGGCACATATGAGGGCTTCGTTTAAAGTCCTTGCCTTCTGAGACTTGCCAGCCTTGCAGGCTGGTCGCGTGCTCTCCCCGGCCACAAATCATAGATTTGCGTCGTTCGTCTGGCGCAAAGCGATGCTTTGCATAAAACGCCAGTCTCACCCAACTGAGCTAAGGGGGCACACTATGCGGCTTTTTTAACGTCATGCCGGCATGACGAGGATATTACTCTAATAAGCCTAAAATCAAAGCGGGCGCATTATAATGCGCCCGTTAGCAAGAATCTAGCGGCTTATTCGTCTAAGAAGCTACGCAGGTGATCTGATCGGCTTGGATGACGCAGTTTACGCAGCGCCTTCGCTTCAATCTGACGAATACGCTCTCGCGTTACATCAAACTGCTTACCGACCTCTTCCAAGGTATGATCCGTGTTCATTTCGATACCGAAACGCATACGAAGGACCTTCGCCTCACGAGCAGTCAAGCCAGAAAGAACAGAACGCGTCGTTTCTTTCAAACCCTGACCGGTTGCTGTATCGATTGGAGACTCTGCCATGTTGTCTTCAATAAAGTCGCCTAAGTGCGAATCTTCATCGTCACCAATGGGCGTTTCCATAGAAATAGGCTCTTTGGCAATTTTAAGTACTTTTCGCACTTTATCTTCTGGCATTTCCATGCGCTCGCCCAGCTCTTCAGGCGTCGGCTCTCGTCCCATTTCTTGAAGCATTTGACGAGAAATACGATTTAACTTGTTAATCGTTTCTATCATATGGACAGGAATACGGATGGTACGCGCTTGGTCGGCGATAGAGCGTGTAATTGCTTGTCGAATCCACCACGTCGCATAAGTAGAGAACTTATAGCCTCGACGGTACTCGAACTTATCAACCGCTTTCATTAGACCAATGTTGCCTTCTTGAATCAGATCAAGGAACTGCAAACCACGGTTGGTGTACTTTTTGGCGATCGAAATAACAAGACGGAGGTTAGCCTCTACCATTTCTTTCTTCGCGCGACGCGCTTTCGCTTCGCCAATTGAAATTCGGCGGTTAACATCTTTAATTTCTGAAACTTTTAAACCAGACGCTTGAGACATCGCGGATATTTTACGCTGAGCTCGAACAATTTCGCCTTTGTATTCTACCAACTTGTTTGCAGCAGGGTGACCTTCGTCAATGACGTCCTGAAGCCACTCTAGATTCGCTTCGTTACCAGGGAAACGTTTAATAAATTCCTTACGATCCATGCCGCACTTTCGCGAACAGAGATTGATAATTAAGCGCTCATTAATTCTGATGATTTCGTTCGTTGTACGAACTTCGATGACCAAAGCGTCAAACTGTTTAGCATTCAGTTTAATTGGGGCGAATAGTTCACCTAGCGCATTCAGCTCTTTAATCAACTGCTTCGAGCCACGGCCATGTTTCTCTTCTGTTTTTAGCGCTTTTTGATATTGCTTACGAATCCCGCCAAAACGCTCTTTAGCAATTTCAGGGTCTGGACCTTTGTCGCCTTCTTCTTCGTCATCATCGTCGTCTTTATTGTCGCTAGCCGCAGCTGGCACAACAGGCGTTGGCACGGCAACTTCGTCATCCGGATCCAAATACCCTGTTAGGATATCGCTCAAGCGACCTTCTTCTTCGACAATTCGATCGTAGGTATTCAGGACTCGCTCAACGGCGCCAGGGTAATAGACTAAAGAAGCCATCACATCACGAAGGCCCTCTTCTATACGCTTGGCAATACGAATTTCGCCTTCACGTGTTAATAGCTCGACCGTCCCCATTTCACGCATATACATACGCACCGGATCAGTCGTTCGACCCGCTTCGGTTTCAACCGCAGCTAATGCAGCCGCCGCTTCAGCCGCCGCTACTTCGTCGGTAGAATCGCCATCAGACATTAACAATGTGTCTGAATCAGGAGCAACCTCAACGACCTGAATACCCATGTCGTTGATCATTCGGATAATGTCTTCAACCTGATCTGGGTCAGCTATATCTTCGGGGAGATGGTCGTTAACTTCTGAGTAAGTCAGGTACCCTTGTTCTTTACCGCGAGCAATGAGATCTTTGAGACGAGACTGTTGCGTTTTGCCTGACATATTCACCCTATCAGTTGGTGGCCAAAAAATGGTCGGCCATTATACGGAAATTACAAAATTGAACCAAATGAATATGGGCCTAATTCTAAATAAATCAACCCTAGAGGCAAAATTCTGTCAATTATGAGCGCTCGGAGCCGGATATTGATCTGAGAGCGTTTTTTTCTGCGTCAGACATCTGACTAGGAAGTTTATTCCCCTTAGCAAACCTTAGCGCATCTGAGCGTTTTTTCTCGCCTTTTTGGCGCGTCCTAATTTCGTTTAGCTCTGCGTCAATTTCATTTGGACTAGGTGTCCAGTCGAGCGATTCAAATAACCGCCAATAACGCTCCCGCGCTCCTTTTCGATCTGTCGCTAGACTGTACAGCAATTCGTCGGTCGTGCTCGCGGACACTGACAGCGCATATCGCGCAAAATCTTCCGCCATGTCGCTGTGAAAGTCTCCGTCAAAGTCACTTAGCAGCTCTTCTGCCATCTGTGGCTTGTACAATATAGCCAAGCAATAAACCGTCTCCAATTCACGAACAATCTTAACGCCGGCCAAGTCACCGCTAACGCCGGATACCTGAAACGAATCCCCCTGTTTCTTTCCCGCACGCCCTTTGTATTGGTAAACCAAGCCATTTAGCTGCTGCCTCAACGCGCTTTTAAGCACCTTTGCGCGTACTTTTTCTATCTGGACTTCAGCTTTTTGTTTGAGCGCACCGCGACTTTCTACTTGTCGCATATCTAGGCCAGAGGCGTAGATCTGAAAGAAAAACTCTGACAAAGGCTTGGCGCGCTGAATTCGTTTCTCAAACGCCTCTTTGCCGTCTTTTCTTACTAAAGTGTCTGGGTCTTCCCCGTCAGGGAGCAATAAAAATGATATCCGCATGCCGTCCTGAATTAAGGGCAAGGCGTTTTCCATCGCTTTTTTCGCTGCTTTCAAGCCAGCTGCGTCGCCGTCAAAACAAAAAACGATATTGTGGCAACGCGTCAATAAGTGACTGAGGTTTTCCTCGTTGGTTGCAGTCCCTAACGTGGCCACCGCATAGTCGATGCCATATTGCGCCAATGACACAACATCCATATAGCCTTCGACGACAAGCAGCGTATCTAATTGCCGACTCGCCTGCATCGCCTCGTAAAGCCCATAGATTTCACGGCTCTTATGAAACACTTCGGATTCTGGCGAGTTTATATACTTCGCTTTGTCATCAATTAGCGTACGGCCGCCGAACGCGACCACTCTCCCGCGCGGATTACGAATCGGGAACATTAAACGACTCTGAAACAACTCATAGGCGCTATCGTAACGGTCAGAAACCATTTTAGCTTTGACCAACGCTGAGCGAATCGACTGCCCGGAATGTGACCATAAAAAGTCTTTTTGACCCGGCGCAAACCCTATCGAAAAACGCTCGACAATCGCCGCGGACAAACCACGTTTCTCTAGATATTGCTTTGCAATCGATTTGTCTTTATGACCACTCAGAGCATCTCGATACTGATGACAGGCAAAATCAAGCGCATCCTGTATACCGCGCTGCGCTGTATACTGAGCCTGAACACGTTCATCTCGTGGTACTTCGACACCAGCAATTTTAGCCAGCTCTTCAACGGCTTCAATAAACGAAAGATTGTCATGCTCTCGCAAAAAGTTAATTGCATTGCCACTGGCACCACAACCAAAGCAGTGATAGAAATTCTTACGCGTATTAACGTTAAAAGAAGGGGTTTTTTCGTTATGGAAAGGGCAGCAAGCTTTAAGAGTAGAGCCGCTTTTTTTTAGGTCCACACGACTACGTACCACTTCAGCAAGCGGTGCGCGATCTAGCAAGTCATCAATGAAGCTTTGCGGAATCATCCCAGACATGTCATCTCTCTAGCGAAAAAAACGGCGACAGAATAGCGCTACGCAAACTAACAAAGGACATCAGTACAGTGCGTGCGAAAATAAAGAGATTAACTTGAGAGGCGTTGTTTTACTAGCTGGCTAACTGCACCAACGTCCGCGCGACCTTGAAGCTCAGGTTTGAGAAGAGCCATTACCTTACCCATGTCTCTTACTGACTCTGCACCGGAGTTCGCGATAGATTGATCCATCAGCGCCGAAATTTCTTGCTCGCTTAACGGTGACGGCAAGAAACTGTCAATTACCAACACTTCCGCCGCTTCGATATCGGCCAAGTCTTGACGGCCTGCCGCTTCGTATTGCTGAATCGAATCGCGACGCTGTTTTAGCATTTTGTCTAGAACCGCCAATATACGCGCGTTATCAAGCTCGATGCGTTCATCGACCTCAATGCGTTTTATTTCGGACAAAATAAGCCGCACGGTGCCTAAGCGATCTTTATCGCGAGCACGCATGGCGACTTTCATTGCCGATGTAATATCAGCTTTTAAGCTCTGTTCGGACATGCTAAACATGACCCCCTATGCTAGGGCGACTATAAGCGAGAGTAGCTTAGTACAGTCTTTCGAAACGACGTTGCTCACGCTGAACTTTCTTAGCGTGACGCTTTACAGCTGCAGCGGCTTTGCGCTTACGAACTGAAGTTGGCTTTTCGTAGAACTCACGACGACGAACTTCAGACAATACGCCTGCTTTTTCACAAGAACGCTTAAAGCGACGTAGTGCAATATCAAAAGGCTCGTTTTCTTTAATTTTTACTGAAGGCATTTAAATTACCATAACGTGTCAAAATCAAACTCACCGCATCTTTTAAACTGACACGGTTCTATTCAGGGGCGCGAAGTTTAATAGGATTCAAAAAACAAGTAAAGCGCGATTAACAACTTTATTTACGTAAGGGGGTATCCATTGTCACTTTATAAGGTAAACCTTCACGCGCTTCGAGAATATACTCCGCGACATGGGCAGACTCGTCCTCCAAAAAATCGACAATAGCGCGCTCGAAATCAGGATTTTCTATCCAGTGATAAGAACACGTCGGCATAGGCTCAAAGCCCCGCAATAGCTTATGCTCACCTTGAGCTCCCGCATCAAATTTGGCAAAGCCATGTTCAATACAATACTCGACGCCACGGTAGTAGCATGTCTCAAAATGCAAGGCATGATACGACTCGATACAGCCCCAATAGCGGCCATATAGGGTTTTATCTCCTTTGAAAAACAATGCACCTGCGACAATTTCTACCGATGATTCCACCAGCAAAAAACACATAGCGCTAGGCATTGTTAGCAGTAACTCCTGAAAGAAAGTCTTATTAAGGTAGCCTTCCTGACCACGCTTCAAATAAGTCGCACGGTATAACAGATAAAACCGTTCGAGTTCCGACTCTGCAAAATCAGGGCCTTCGACCCAACGAAATGTAAGCGCTTGACGCGCGATAGCTTGTCGCTCTTTGCGTATATTTTTACGCTTTCGAGATACCAGCGCATCGAGAAACGCATCAAAGTCCTGATAACCTCGGTTAAACCAATGATATTGCACCCCGTTACGACGATGCAGGCCTTTTTGAGTATCGCTCTTCGAGTTTTCCGGCGGAGGGAACAATATATGCCAAGAAGACAAGCTCCGCTCATGACAGCTCGACACACACGCATCACGATATACGCTCGCTATGTCAGACGCTGCAGCGCTATTCGTTGCAGATGAACTGACTAATAAGCGTGGCCCGGTGCATGGCGTAAACGGAATGGCGGTTAACAGCTTAGGGTAGTAATTTAAGCCGTGCCGCTGGTAAGCGTCAGCCCATGCCCAATCGAACACATACTCGCCATAGGAATGATGCTTAATATACTGTGGCGCGGCGGCCAGTAATTCTCCCTCTGCACTATAATATGCAAAATGAAAAGGTTCCCACCCGCGATCTATAGCCACACAACCACTCACCTCTAACGCGTACAAAAACGCAAACGACAAAAATGGCTGATCTGGCCCGACCAGGGCACCCCAATCTTCTCGGCCAATATCGTCTATCGAGCGATAAAAAAACACGCCCTCGCGCTTACAACTAGTCATTAGGCATCGTTACCATCATATCGATTACGCTCAGCGAACAAACTATCAGTTCCTCCTAAGATAAAATGCAAGGCATTGATCACTCATACTAATTATCCATACGAACGTTAAACAAACTAGCTCAGCGTTATGACTAAAAAATCGACACACTAGCTAAGGCTATTTCGGTTTAACTAAAATATCCTATAAAATGCGCAATAGCGCAGCATAATGAAACAGACTGTTTTAATTTGGCCAAATAACGTCGCGCGCTTACATCACCTATTAAGGAATTTATTTTGACCGAACAAGACCTTCTCAAGCAACTTAGCGAAAACCCCGAGTCCGTTCAATTCTTAGACGCTATGAGTGCAATCGACGCTCATTACGACTTTGAGCCATCCTCATTCGTTAACGGTGATTTGAAAAACGACGCGGGGCAAAACAATGGCTCATGCAAAATATTTGCCTTCGCAAAGCTTCATTCACTAGATGTAGCGCAAACCTTAAACCTTTTTGGAGACTATTATAGAAAGGACGTGCTGGGTCATCCAGAGGGATCAGACCATCAGAATATCCGTAATTTTATACAACATGAGTGGGCAGGATTACACTTTGAACAGCAAGCGTTAAACGAAAAACAAAAACAATAAACGCTGCACAACGATAAAAACAGTGAAAAGGGAAGACACTTATTATGCCGAAATTGAGACACCTGAGGGTGATGCTACCTTTAATTTTGTTTTTAGCATTGCCATTTCAAGCACATGCGACGCTTTTGGAAGAGGAAAAACGAGTCGAGATCGATAAGTTACTCAAGATATTCCAAACACGTCAGCTCAGCGACCTAATCGCACAAAATCTCACGCAATCTATGATGTACGCACTAAGCCAGAAATACGGCAAACTTGATGGTGCAGTCGGTCATATTATTTACGATGAAGCGAAAGTCATCATGTACGAAGAGTTCATTCTGAACGGCAAGCTAAACGATATTTTCTATAACCTCTACGATGAATACTACACGGCAGCTCAACTACGAGAGCTCGTTAGATTCTATACCTCATCCGCTGGAAGAAGGTTGTTAGAAGTGGGCGACAGCATCCAAAGGCGCAGTATGGAGCATGCCAAAAAACACGCCGCGACATTTGGCCGAAGAGCTCAAGAAAGAATTCAGAAGCGACTCGAACAGACAAGTAAAACACTGAGCCAAGCGGACGAAGAAGCAAAAAACGAACAAAAAAACTCAAGCACGCCTTAAAATTAGGCCTCTTTGAGCTCAGGTCGAGTGCAGTTTCTTCCCTGCGCTTTCGCCTCATAAAGACTAGTATCGGCCGCTTTGATTAGATCGCCGAAGCGGCTGAAAAAACGCGTCGAACAAATACCGCAGCTAATTGACAGGCTAAGTTCGTGCTCGCCAATCACGATCCGCTCAGAGGCCACTTTTTCACGCACACGTTCAATGAGTTGATAGCCTTTCTGCAGAGAGGTATTGGGGAGCATAATCAGAAATTCTTCACCGCCCCATCGTCCAACCATATCGGTCACGCGAACCGTATCACCCAATACTTTTGCAATATGCTGCAACGCCGCGTCACCAACATCATGACCATAACGGTCGTTAATGCGCTTAAACCAGTCAACGTCGCACAACACGATACTCATTTCGGTTTTATTTCGCACCACGCGATGCAGCTCATCTTGAACTTTTGCCTCTATCCCACGGCGGTTAAACGTTCCCGTTAATTCATCGCTACAGGCTAACAGAGCGAGACGCGCCTTTGCGATATCACTTTCTTGCTGAGCAGCTAAGCGTGCCCGCTCCATGTAATACGCGATCAACGAAACAAAAGTAATTGAGCCAATAAAACGATGTTTAATATTCAGCGCATATTCGTGACCCGCGCCGATTAGCTCGGGGGCGTAAAGAATCCAAGCCGATAAAAATATAATTGCAGATAAAATCCACTTTCCTTTGTCGGTACCAACAATAGAAAAAATAACGATAGGGTAGATATAACACCAAAATAAACCGGTATTGTTTTCACCCCCAGAACCCAAAAGGAAGAGATAAATAAAGGTAAGTCCGCTGACAACGAGCGCGCGATGGCGCGTCCAGTTTCCGCTAAAACGGTAGAGCGCATAAATGCCGATCGTAACGACCGAAAAAAACAACAAGCTATTCGAATATTCGATCAACCCAGCAAAGCGACTTTTGATGCCGTACATCAGCATAAAAACGCAGCCATAGATGCACACCAAGTCGCAGGTTTTTCGCGCTAAACTATCGCGTTCAAACTCACTGCTATCGGAGTAATCCAGGTCGGCTAACATTCAGTATAGGACTCGCTAACATTGGTTTAGCCGGGGCTCTGAGGAAAACAGAAAGACGGCATGTTTTTTTGCTGCGATATTATTGTAGGCATTGCCGCTTGCCTTCAAGCGCCGTTTAGTAGCGTTATGTTATGGAAATGAAAAACAATTATAAACCGTATTTAAGTGTCGACTCGCTCCAGGTTTTCAATTTGTTCGCTGAGCTCAAACCAACGATTTTCCAATGAATCTTCTTCATTTTTTGCCTCCGCTTGGCGCGACAGCAATTCTTTTAAGTCATTTTTACGCGCCTCATCATAGAGCGCAGAGTCGCCCAGCGCGTCTTCCATTTCTGCTAAAGCGGATTGCACCTTCTGAATGGCGGACTCAATTTTCTTCAATTCGTTCTTCAACGGACTAAGACGCTTGCGCGCCTCCGCTTCACGTCGCTTGCGTTCTTTCTTATCTTCACTGGACGTCGGGCCATCTGACACCGCCTCATCAGAGGACGATAGACCGCGCTGATAATCAACCAACCAGTTTTCGTAGTCTGACAAATCGCCCTTGAAAAGCTCAACCTTACCCTCTGCCACCAACCAGAACTCGTCCACGGTATTCTTAAGCAGGTGTCGATCATGAGAAACCACAATAACTGCGCCCTCAAAGCCCTGCAAAGCAACTGTCAACGCATGGCGCATCTCCAAGTCCAAGTGGTTAGTAGGCTCATCTAGCAATAATAAGTTGGGCCGGCCAAAAGCAATCATGGCCAACGCAAGGCGAGCTTTCTCCCCCCCAGAAAACCGTTCGATGGTTTCTAAGGCCTTATCCCCTCTGAAGTCGAACCCCCCCAAAAAACTACGAATCTCTTGGTCGGTAGCAGAAGGCTTTAGCCGTTGGAGGTGTAAAAACGGGCTAGCACCGTAATCTAGCGCTTCGAGCTGATGCTGAGCGAAATAACCGACGCGCAGATGCTCACCTTCGACTCGGTTACCACCAAGCAATGGCAGGTCACCAACCAAGGACTTCACTAAGGTAGACTTACCCGCACCATTTGGGCCAAGCAAGCCAACACGAGTGCCCGGCAGAATACTACTGGAGAATTTTGGAATGACGGGTTCGATACCAGGGTATCCAAGCGCGCAGGCAGATAGATTCAACAAAGGGCTCGATACTTGATCGGATGCGGGGAAGCTAAAGTTGAACGGCGAGTCAATATGCGCAGGCGCAATCAGCTCCATACGCTCTAGTTCTTTTACACGGCTTTGAGCCTGTTTCGCCTTCGTTGCTTTCGCTTTAAAACGACTAACGAAAGACTGTATCTCTCCAATTCTCTGTTGTTGCTTTTCATACTGCGATTGTTGCTGAGCGAGCTTCTCGGCCCGTTGCCGCTCAAAGCTACTATAGCTGCCCGTATACTGATTCAAGGCCGCATGCTCGAAGTGCAGAATGTGAGACGCCACAGCATCAATAAAATCCCTATCATGCGAAATAAAGAGCAGCGTACCGCGATACTGCTTCAACCAATTTTCTAGCCAAAGCATTGCATCTAAATCAAGGTGATTGGTCGGTTCATCAAGCAACAACAGGTCTGAAGGGCGCATTAGGGCCTGCGCAAGGTTCAAGCGTATGCGCCAACCGCCTGAGAAATCACTCACTGGTTTTTGCATATCACTTTGAGAAAAGCCCAAACCGTGCAACAGCTTCTCTGCCTGTGCTGGCACCGCGTATGCATGAATATTCTCAAGCTCTCCATGCGCATGCGCGATTGCCTGATGATTGTCGTCGTGCTCGGCTTGCGTTAGCGCTCGCTCAAGCGCTCTTAACTCTTGATGGCCGTCGATAACATAGTCACAAGCGCCACGTTCGATATGCGCCACTTCTTGCGCCATATGGGAGACGCGGCAATTACCTGGTAAGGAAAAATTGCCGGCATCAACCGATAACTCACCGAGAATTAGCTTAAACAAACTGGTTTTACCTGCGCCGTTTGCGCCAACAATCGCAACACGCTGCCCAGAATGTATCAAAGCAGAGGTTTCTTTTAGCAGCGCATCTGCGCCACGTCGTAAAGTAATCGAATCAAACTTAAGCATGAATGGTATGATAGGTAATTGAACTGGGGCGCACGTTAACTGATAACGCTCACAACATCAATTTGATGCTTTTTTCGATCCGCCTATGACACAACCTAGCCACCTAGAAACACCATTGTGGATCTTTGCGAGCGCAAAGTGGCACCAGCCAGGCATGCAAGCGCTTCTGTTGCTTCTGCAGGAACAATATGGTTTTAGAGTAAACCTGCTCCTACTTGCCTGTTGGGCCGGCTCCCAAAAAAAATGCTTCATGCCCGACGCACTATTACGCATTCATACCTCGACACTTCACTGGCACGAAAGCACCGTCAAATCTTTGCGCGCAATGCGCCGAGGAGTAGCTGAGTCTGACGATAACGCCGGCCTTAGAGAGAGCCTAAAAAAAGCTGAAATTGATGCAGAACAGCTTGAGCTTTTTCAACTATACAAAATCTGTCATGAGTCCAACTTTGATACTAAGCTTGAACTAGAAGAGGGGCCTGCAACTGTCCACAATTTGCTGGCCGTGTTCAAAATAACATCGTCAAATTTTCATCTCGACCTACTGGTGCAATTATGTTGTGTTGCGGTCGATTCCTTAGATGAGGAGACGGCGAAAGAAATTCTTCGGAGTATAGAAGCACCATGAAATGGATTTTTCGTTTAACAACCGTGCTGCTTTTGGTTGGCGCGTTGTGTTTACCATTTTTTGTCGATAACAAAAATGGAGAGCCGATGCTATCGCTGCCCAGCACCGACGGCCTATTGTCATCTAATGAAGATACTCCCGTTGCCGCAGCTATTTTGCCCCATACTACCAAAGTGTTTAAATGGAAAGACGCCAATGGCGTCTGGCATTACACCGATCAAGCACCATCAGATAAAATTAATGTAGAGACAGTTGAGATAGACTCGCGGACTAATGTTATTCAGGGTCTCTACCACACTGATAAAAATGAGGAACCTGATAGCGCCACCTCGATCGCGGCGAAAATGACGCCTCCTGACTCCGATTTTTTGAGTATGGATCGCGCTATGAATGTCATGAAAGATGCCAAACTTGCCCGCAAAGCGATGGAGCAACGCAACCAACAGCTACAAGAAATTGTTGGCGAAAAAACACCCTAATCCTAACTATATTCCGAACTCCTATGTATAAAGTAAAAGAAATGTTCTATAGCCTACAGGGCGAAGGAGCCCGTGCTGGCCGAGCCGCGGTTTTCTGCCGGTTCAGCAAGTGCAACCTGTGGAACGGACGAGAAGCGGATCGACTCAATTCAGTCTGCCAGTTTTGCGATACCGATATTGTAGGGACTGATGGGCAGAATGGAGGCGCCTTCGAAAACGCTGCGTCTCTCGCAGACGCGATTAAAGCGCTTTGGCCAGCTAGCAACAACGTTCAGAACACCAGCGCAAAGCCTTATGTGATATTTACCGGCGGCGAACCGCTACTTCAACTGGATGAACCCCTCACCCGTGCGATGCATGAGAGAGGGTTTGAGGTAGCGATTGAAACCAATGGCACCCTTACGGTACCCAACGGCGTTGACTGGGTTTGCCTGAGCCCGAAAGCCGACGCCAAACTTGCTATAACTCAGTGCGATGAACTAAAGCTGGTATTTCCTCAAGACAAAGCGATGCCCGAACGCTTTAGCAACTTTGATGCTGCACACTACTTTTTATCTCCTATGGCAACACCAAGTATTCGCAGCGGCCCTGATGGAACAAAAGCAAGCAACACAAAGCGAGCGCTTACTTACTGCTTATCCAACCCTCAATGGAGGCTTACACTCCAGCTTCACAAAATTCTTGAAATAGATTAAGTCCTTAGAACGATGACCCGGGCTGGGCAAGAAACTCAATTTCTTGTTCTGATGAGCTTCGGTTGAGAATGGTATTGCGATGAGGGTAGCGTCCAAACCGCTGAATAATCTCGAGATGTTTCTTTTCAAAATTATAGTTGTTTTCCATCCCCGCTTGATCGAATAACTGCATCGCTTGCTCATGCACAAGCAGCGATTCACTGTGCATATATGGCATATATAGAAACGTTCGCTGCGCAACAGGGAGCTCTCTATCGGCACCACATGCAATGGCCTCCTGCGCCAAGGCCAGCGCCATTGGGTCACTGGCAAATGATTCGGGGGCGTCGCGAAAAATGTTTCTCGAAAATTGATCCAACACAATAATTTCGGCTAATCGCCCTTCAGGCTGGTTTCGCCATTGCCACAATTCACCGCAGGCCGCGGCGTTATGCAGATCGCCAAAACGTTGCTGTATTGTTTGATCTAACGCTAGGTCTTTTACCCAATGCTGAGTAGGCCTTAACTCACTAAACCAAAACTCGAGTACATCATTCTGTGTCATATTCACTGCCGTCCTTTTATGCGTTCCGTCAACAGGTCGTCGAGCCCTCGCTGGGTTTATGATTTAACTTTGTATACTCTCATGCCGCTCTAGTTTTTTCCTCGAATCAAGGCTGGGGCACGAGACTAAACTGAGTTCCAAGTTCATGGCAGTCTTCCCATTGTTCACAGGAAACAAGATGGTCATTTACGATGCCAACCGCCTGCATAAATGCATAACAAATAGTTGGCCCGACAAAGGTAAACCCTCTTCGTTTTAGCGCCTTAGACATAGCGGCCGATGCCTCAGTGCTAACCGGAACATCCGCCATTGACTGATACCTATTCTGCACAGGCGCGCCATCTACAAAGTCCCACAAAAACTTTGAAAAACTTAGACCTTCTTCTTTTAACGCCAAATAACCTTTGGCATTCTTAATTATCGACTGAACTTTTAGTTTATTGCGAATGACACCAGGATTCTGCAGTAACTCGGCTACCTTCTTATCATCATACTGAACAATACGCTCTGGGTTAAAGTGGTCGTAGGAGGCTTCATAGCTCTGCTGCTTCTTCAAGATCGTTATCCAGCTTAAGCCTGCTTGCTGACCATCCAAACATAGCTTTTCAAAAAGCTCCTGCTCGTCAACGACTGGACGCCCCCAAACATGATCATGATAATGTTTGTAAACGGGGTCTTGCCCACACCAGGGGCAACGATTTGGCGACGTTTCCATTTTTTTCTTTGCTCCGAAGTCTCGGGATCAATAAACTACTTATCCCCAGTTTATGGCATAAAGCCATCGCGCGAACACTTATATTTATGGATTCAGTTATGGCACCTGTTAGTCACTTTTTCGCCTACATTAACCGCTTACGTTGGATAAAGCGCTGGAGCCTGATGCGCAATGCGATCGACGAAGACGTAGCCGTGCATTCATGGGAAGTGGCTACTATTGCGCATGCGCTAGGCATCATTCATAACCAACTTAGCACTGAAGCGATTGATGCAAACAAACTCGCCACTGCCGCCATTTATCATGATGCGACAGAAGTCATTACTGGCGACATGCCAACCCCCGTAAAGTACCACTCCGAAACAATGAAAAATGCTTACAAGCACGTCGAGCGGCAAGCTCAAAGTGAGCTATTGTCTCTGCTGCCCGAGGGTATGCAAGATGAGTTTAGAGAAATTCTGGTGGAAGAAGACCTTCCGGAAATTTATCGAGTATTGCTAAAAGCGGCAGATCGTCTTTCTGCATTATTGAAATGTCGTGCAGAGCTGCGCGCCGGAAATCAGGAATTTGAACACGCTGAAAAGCAAATATTCAAACGTCTAAATGAAGAAGACATGCCCGAAGTGCGTTACTTTCTAGAGGTGTTCGCGCCGGGCTACGAGCTAACACTCGATAATTTATTAGAAAAGTAGATAAACAACCCTTACGGCGACACAAGGTGTCGCTTTGATCATTATTATGACTCCTGTACTTAGAACGTAGTTCAAAAGAAGTGCAAAACAGCACGTCACGTTTATCAGGAGATCATCATGTTTAGAGTTAATGCATTCACACAAAAAGGCACCAAATTCAGATTTCGCGTTCAAGGCGATTCTATTCACGCCGTTCGAGAAACTATTAACACCATCTTTGCGGGACGAAAAATGCGACTAATACTCGTTGAACCGGTATAGCACTGCTATTGATCAGCACTAGGAAAGAAGCGAATGTATCGCATCATTGAGGTCGCTTTAGTAATGCGCGCGCATTTGGTCGAGGTGTGTCAGTAAGTCTTCTCGAATAATGTCTGGAGACAAGACCTTGGCTTGCGCGCCTAATGATAAGAGCCAGTTTCTCAATTGAATTGTGCGCCGAACATGTGCGCTAAGACGCCAAACGCCCGGTCTAAGCGACTGTAAGGTTTGCGTCAGGTTAAGTGGGCTATCGTTTAGATCAATCAGGAGCTTTTGACCGTCCTCAACATACAGGTCAACCACTAAATCGTACTCTTGGGCGTCCTGCGTATGAATCAATACATCCATATTTCCGCCCTCCAGATAAGCCTTTAACTCAAAGTCTTCTGGAACGCTATTAGATAGCGGGCTTAGCTCAACTGATTCAATTTTATGTAGCAAGAAACTACGAAAGCCTTCGTCATCACTATGCTGATCCAGCAAGGGCTCTGCGAACGACCCCTCATCTTTTCGCGCAATCAGATACAGCTTAGGCATCATAATCGCGACGCCGTAAGGGTGCAGTGTATAGTCTTTGGCGTGCTGCCCGCTACGATACCGAATCAAGACTTTTCGTCCTCGCAAAATGGCTTCATAAATACGATCAAGTATTGCCGTATCAAAGTCAGGCGCCTGCAAACTTTGCCCTCGTTGATAAAACTCAACGGCGCGCGTTAAGCGCCGATAGTGTTGCTGACTTAACTTTCGCTCGGCGTTCTGCAACTTATGCTCAGCCCCTTCAAACAAGATGGCCAGCTCCTCGCGAGTGGAGCTTGGCAGCACTTGGCTCAAGTGCTTTTGCGACACCTGCATCGCCAACGCCATATAGGCAGGCATTCGTTCGAAGTCATAGCTAAGCTGTTGATAGGGTTCAAGCGCCCACATTAGGCTCTTCCCTTCGCCACGCGCCATGCTCAAGCCAAAATCATTCTCGTACTCATCGTCAATCAGGTCTCCCAGCAGAAATTTTAAATCTCGCTGAACTAATCGAAACTGACTGCGCGCTTTGTCACTACTGCCATCCAAGTAGCCAGCATCCAGCAAATGCTGAACGATCAGATCGGTTCCAGCCGGATCGAGACGTGAGGACTTTCGATGAGTCAAAAAATTTAGAATTTCTAAACGTCGTAAAAAGGTTTGCATACAAGATCAACGGGTCACGGACTTTTTTGTTTAGACGACTTTTCGTTCTCGGCTTCGCGTTTGGCTTCGATCTGTGCGCGCAACTCTGCCAACTCGGCTTCCATGGTAGCGGGCGTTTCAAACGTCAATTCGCCCAGCTTACCTGAGCGCAGGTCTTGCAATAAAATCGTTGCCGCTTGATATATGTCGACAACCCCGCCGGAGCGTAAACATCCTCGTTTCGTTCCTAACAATGAAAGCATTTCCATTTCCGAGCTCGGCAGGCTTTCCACCTTGTAACGCGTTTTTAATGCATCTGGATAGCTTTGTAGCAGAAACTCTAGTGCAAATAGGGCAACGTCTTCGTATTCCATCGCCGTATCTTTGATCGCGCCCGTCACAGCCAAGCGATAACCACACGCAACCGGCTCAAGTTTTGGCCACAAGATCCCTGGCGTATCCGACAGCGACAAACCATTGTCGAGATTTATCTTTTGCTGACGTTTGGTCACGGCTGGCTCGTTCCCCACTTTAGCGATGGCTTTACCAGCAATACCGTTGATTAGCGTCGACTTACCAACGTTAGGAATACCCATAATCATCGCGCTTAGGTTCTTATCGGAATGCTGTCGATGGGGCACCAACTTATGGCATAACTGTGCAATCGTCCCTTTTCGCGCATCTTGACTGGCCGAGAGCGCGATGGTCCTAACGTTGCCATCTTGCTCAAAAAACGCTTGCCACTGCTTCGTTAACACTGGGTCCGCTAGATCAGACTTATTCAATATTTTGATGCAGGGTTTGTCGCCTTTAAGTTGATTGACCAAAGGATTAGCGCTGCTAAATGGAATGCGAGCATCAAGCACTTCAATGACGATATCGACTTGCGACATCACTTTTTTTATTTCTTTGCGGGCCTTGTGCATGTGCCCAGGAAACCAATTTATGGCCATAGTGATAGTTCGTTATTCTCTCGCTTAGGAATGAAGCGGCTGTTTAAAAAGATAGACCGTCGCGATCACGCCACAGCCTCCAATAATTACCACGGCCCAAATTTTCCCGATCAATGCCATCGAGATCAGCATGCTTCCCCACATGACCAACAAAATTCGTCGACGCAACGTGCGGTCAAAACCCTCTCCGGTTTGGAATGCTAGAATTAAGGGACCAAAATATCGATGCGACACCAACCAGTCATGAAAGCGTTCTGATGAACGCGAAAAACACCACGCGGCAATGCAAAGAAAAAAAGCACCCGGCATCATGGGTAATATCAAACCCATTATCCCCAAAACCACGCATAAACAGCCACATAGAAATAGCGTTCGTTTCATCCAAGGCTTGGCGGTCACATCGAGCATTATGGGTTAGCCACCTCTACAATCTCTCCAATAGACAAGGCGCTAAAAGATTCAGGATCCAGACGACGCTCAGCTAACGCAAGGGCTAGCCTTTCTTTTGGTTCAAAAAACTTTTCAGCCGTTAACTGGAACGTTCCCCAGTGCATACCGAGGCTTCGCTTAGCTCCTACGTCCATGTGCATCTGAACTGCCTCTTCTGGGTTTACATGCTGATCTTTCATAAACCACCGCGGCGCATAGGCACCGATCGGTATTAGTGCTACGTCGATAGACTCAAAACGAGCGCCGATTTCCTTGAACTGAATTTCGTTATAGCCCGTGTCACCCGCAAACCAAAGCGAAAAATCGCCGATAGAAAGGTGCCATGCAGCCCAAAGGGTCTCGTTGCGATCGAACAAACCCCTTGCGGACCAGTGCTGTGAGGGCGTTGCGGTAACCGCCAATTCGCCATAGTTCGCCTGTTGCCACCAATCGAACTCCTGCACATTTTCCGCCGGAACCCCCAAGTCGACAAACCATGATCGCAACTTAAGCGGCACCAAGTATTGGGTACTAGGCCCGAACTTCAAAATCGTCTCACTATCAAGGTGATCATAGTGGCTATGCGAGATAATCACGTAATCAATATCAGGTAACTGCGATTGCTCGATCGGCAACGCGACTAATCGTTTTGGTCCAGCAAATGATATCGGTGATGCACGATCACTCATGATCGGGTCCGTTAAAACAGAGATCCCTTTATATTGAATTAAAAATGTTGAGTGCCCAATCCATGTAATTTGAGGTTGGTCTCCCGGGCCTTGTATACGACCTAAATCACCCGGAATAATTGGCATCAAATCAGCTTCTAGCGAATGATCTGCAAATTCCTCGTCACCAAAATACTTCATTCTTAAGAACGTGAACGGGCTTTTCTCGATAGGCCCTACGTATGGATTTTGAAAACCCTTGGCAGCGTGATGGGCGGGTCGCTCTGAAGGTTCATCAATGTGCTTGCAAGCAGTTAACGCAATACTTGCAACAACGCCAGTAAGAAGGAATATTGCTTTGATTCGATTTAGTAAAACAGACATCGTAAGCCGCGTTAGGGGTATCAAAATGAAGTCGCACTATACCATGAGAAATCCGAGAGTCAGTTTCTATTAGACAGTACTAGCAAGGACGAAGATAATACCTGATTTTTTCGGGAGTCAATAAGATGTCCATTGCCAAAGATACGGTTGTTTCTTTTCACTATCGCCTGCGTGACGAATCTAACGAAGAGCTAGAATCTTCACATGGTGGCGACCCTATGGCCTACCTTCACGGCCATAGCAATATCATTGCGGGCCTTGAATCTGCCCTTGAAGGACATGAAAAAAGCGACGTATTTAGCGCTACAATCGCACCGGAAGACGGCTATGGTCTTCGCCAGGAAGACGCGACACAACGCGTTCCGTTAAAACACTTAATGGGAGACAAGAAACAACATCAACGCTTAAAAGCCGGCGATGTTGTTTCTATCAATACCGATGATGGCGCGAGGCAAGTCGTTGTAATCAAGGCGGGCAAGTTCAACATCGATGTTGATACCAATCACCCTCTCGCAGGGAAAACGCTGAGTTTTGACATCGAAATTCTGGATATACGCGACGCGACATCTGAAGAAGTAGCGCATGGTCATGCTCACGGAATTGGCGGGCATCAGCATTAACAAGTCGCAATGTTTGACGGTGGCCCACGCAAAAAAAACCAAGTAAGGTGTGGTCACTTTTACAAAAAAATTATCTGTCCCGGAAAACACTCATGAAAAAAACGCTTATCGCGCTCGCTCTTGCTGGTGCCACCTCATTTGTGACGGCCGCTGATGCCGTTAAATCTTTAGACTCTAAAGAGCAAAAAGTTAGTTACGGCTTTGGTCTTATGCTGGGCAAGCGCATGAACAATGACCTACCTGATATGGACATGGATACATTCGTTCAGGGTGTAAGAGATGCCTTTGAAGGCAATGCACAACTCATTAGTGATGACGAAGTCGCTAAATTGCTAAGCGACTACCAAAGAGAGCAACAAGAAGCTCAAATGGCAGGACTCAAAAAAATTAGCGATGAAAACAAAAAGACGGGAATGGATTTCTTGTCAGAGAACAAAAATAAAGAAGGCGTTGTAACACTAGAAAGCGGCCTTCAATATAAAGTCATTACCGCAGGAAAGGGCGTTCAACCTGGCCCTACAGACACTGTAAAAGTGCACTATACGGGGTCTTTAATTAACGGCGAGGTCTTTGATAGTTCTGTACAACGAGGCGAGCCAGTAAGCTTTCCTGTCAATGGCGTAATCTCTGGCTGGACTGAAGCATTACAACTGATGCCTACCGGATCAAAATGGCAGCTGTTTATTCCATCAGACTTAGCTTATGGCACCAATGGAAGCCGCTCCATCGGGCCTAATGAGACATTGTTGTTCGATGTCGAACTGCTTGAAGTAATGAAGTAAGAACGCAAAATCTGGCGACCATCAATCTATGATGGTCGCTTCTTCTTTTCCTATCCTAATATAGAAGCAACTGCGTCGGTTCGTATGACAAGCCGCCCCAGTTTGTTCGATCTTCGCTAGTAATACGTCCCCGTCACAATCCGTTGTTAACTCTCTCAATTGCTGGACATGCCCAGAGCTTTCACCTTTTCGCCAGTAAGCCTGACGCGAACGAGACCAATAACACATTCGGCCCGTTGCGATCGTTTCTTGCAACGAAGACTTGTCCATCCATGCAAACATCAACACTTTTCCAGAATCAGCATCTTGGGCGATAACGGGTATCAAACCCTGTGCATCAAACGTTAGCGCATTTAGCACCGCTTCGTTAGGAAAAGTCTTACCTGCCTCAGAACCTTCTATTTCCTTAAACCACTCTTTCATTACTGGCCTATGCACTTAAATGTTTATGTTGTTTGGCAACTAGTGTTTTTATTAAACCGCCATTAGAACCTGCAATAAAGGAGAAGATGTAAGCGGCTCCCATCGTTAAAATAATGGCGGAACTCGTTGGCCAAGCGGCATGATATGACGCAAGCAGCCCTAAAAAGCACGACAGCGATGAAACCAAAATTGAAACGCCGATTAAGCCATCAAGTCGTGCTACCCAATACCGCGCAATCGCCGGGGGTAAAATCATCATACCGACCGACATTAGCGTCCCGAGCGCATTGAATCCCCCTACCAAATTAAGCACAACCAGCACTAAGAACCCCATATGAGCCCAAAGACTTAAGCCGCTAACGGAGCGCAAAAAAGCACTGTCCATGCATTCCATCACCAGTGGGCGATACAATACGGCTAGCGAGATTAACGTAATGCTGCTGATAGCACCGAGTAGAATTAAAGCGTCATTATTCAGCGCTAAAGCGGACCCGAATAACACATGTAACAAGTCCACCTGACTGCCATTCAATGAAATAATTAGCACTCCTAGTGCCAGCGAAATGAGGTAAAACGCAGCCATACTGGAATCCTCACCGACATCCGTCAGGCGTGAGACAAGACCGGATAACAGCGCCACCAAACATCCCGCAACAATGCCGCCAATGGTCATAGCGCCAATCGACAGACCCGCCACCATAAAACCTACTGCCGCTCCCGGCAGGATCGCGTGCGCCATCACGTCACCAGTCAAACTCATCCGCCGTAGCATTAGAAACACGCCAATCGGCGATGCACTAATCGAAATCGCGAAACAACCAACCAATGCCCGTTGCATAAAAGAAAACTCGGTGAACGGAGCAATGAGAAATTCAAACATCTGAAGACCTCTTCCGGGATTCGCTACGCATGTGAACACAGCCCCGCTTGCTCATCAAAAGCCTCATTTAGCTGCCTCGCTTTCGATAGATTATTGTCAGTTAACACGGTTTCAGTTGGTCCGTAAGCAATTGGCTGACGAGAAAGTAGAAGTGTTTCTGGGAAATGCCCACGAATAATATTCAGCTCGTGCAACACGGCAATCACCGTCTTTCCGCTTTGGTGCCACAAGGCAACTTGCTCAAGCAAGTCTTCCGTCGTCTTGCTATCGATTGCGGTAAAGGGCTCATCCAGCAATATCAGGTTTGCCTCCTGCATTAGCAGTCGAGCAAACAAAACACGCTGCATTTGCCCGCCAGATAGCGTCGATATTAACCGTTTCTCAAATCCTGCTAAGCCAATTTGCTCAAGCGCAGAGCCCACCTTCTTTTTGTGTTGCATCTTAAGGCGGCCAAAAGCACCGGTCTGCTTCCAAGCCCCAAGTGAAACTAGCTCATCAACGGTAATTGGAAAACGTCTATCCACCTGACTTAGCTGCGGAAGGTAAGCAATTTCATTGCGCCGTATATCGTGACACTCAACGGACCCATCAAGCGGGCGAAGCTGGCCCATAATCCCCTTCAGCAACGTTGACTTACCAGCGCCGTTTGGTCCGGTCAATGCTAACAAAGCACCGCGCTGCACTCCCAAGGTCAAATGGTGGACGGCGGGGTGAAGGTCGTACCCTAACGTGAGATTATTGAACTGAAGAATCAACTAGCACTCACCCATGTAATACAGAGCCACATTGGAAACAACAGCACCGTAGCAACGACAAGGCGCTGAATAACACCCATTTCGAGAAGAGAACGACGAAGCATAGAAAAAGAGACATGATGAAGTATGAAATTGTTATGTTATAACAATACTTTGTTGATTAACACTTCCGCGACTCAAGGCTCTATGCGCACACAATGTCGAAGACTGAGACGACGATCGACCAAAAGATTATGGCGTAACTATGAATGACGTCACTGTTTAGGGAAATATGCGGCGTATAGTGATTTTTGTGCAAGAACTGAACAACATACTACTCTGGTTAAATTGGTCTATCCTTAATCACAGTGAACGTCGTTTCTGACGGCACGGTAAGATATTACTCTTGAGTTAATTAGCCTAGAAAAACAACAAACATTTAATGGAGGCATTAATATGAGTTTACTGCATACTTTCGGCATTCTAACCCACCCAGATAGAGAGTGGGAATCGATCCGACAAGAGCGAGAGTCAACAACCAAGCTTTATCTGAGCCATGTAATTCTATTAGCAATGATCCCTGCAGCCGCTGCGTTCTACGGAACAACCGCCGTGGGCTGGCAAATTGGGGATGGTGAGTTTGTCAAACTAAGTCAAAATAGTGCAGCTCAGCTCTGTATATTATTTTACGGCGCAATGCTTTGCGGCATTTACTTAATAGGTAAGTTTATAGACTTCTTTTCAATGACATATGGCGTCGCTGAGTCCGAACATAGAGGCATTGTTTTAGCTGCTTATACTGCAACGCCGCTCTTTCTGATGGGGATCATCGCCGTATACCCAGTTTTATGGGTCAATATGGTCGCCGGCATCCTCGCCGTTTGTTGGTCCGTTTATCTATTGTACGAAGGCCTGCCAATACTCATGAAAATCCCTGAAGACAGGGGCTTCATGTTTGCAACATCGGTACTTACCGCGGGCTTAGTGATGCTAGTTGGCTTGTTAGCCATTAGTGTCGTTATCTGGAGCGTCGGAATTGGACCAGAGTATGTGAGCTAAGCTCTCCTCTCTGATCGTGAAAAGGCTTGCATTGCGCAGGCCTTTTTTATGCGCTTTGTTCCGCCGAAGTAATAACAAGTCTCACAATTCGTTCGATCAAGGCGTCTGGGTCATCTAGATATGGCTTTAAATGTGGCGTCACCGTTGTAATTAGGTCCCGGTTTAAGCCAAACATATCCATTAAGCCAACCATCGTCGCTACGCTTAATTCTACTTCAGCGTCATCAACAGGCCTATCCACAATTGCTCCGATTAACTTGGCAAGAAACGCCAGCTGATGTGCAAAGTGCTCTTCTGCAAGCTGATCGAATAAATGAGACGGGTACTGGCACTCTCGCTTTATCAACATGAAGTGCCAATTATCTTCAATATCTGCGGCACATAGTCGCAGGTATTCCTTAACTACCGAAGACAGCACCTCGCGCGGTCCTTCACCCTCAAATTCATGAGAATCCAGCCTGTCACGGACACACGCCTCCTTTAGCACCTCACCGTAAAGGGATTCTTTGGTTCCAAAGTGGTAGTTTAGCGCGCCTAAATTAGCATTGGCCGCCTCAATAATGTCCCGCACAGTCACCTGATTGTAACCATGCTCGGAAAACATCATCCCAGCGACGTGAACCAGCTTTTGCTTAGTTTGAATTGAGTCTTTCGGAGAGCCCAAGGTATATCCAGATCTAGAATTATTTTAATTGTGAAAGAATAATAGCGTCCTAAGCACAGAAATAAAACTAGAGCATACTATAGTCGAGAGCCCTGTCTCACTAGTGCAACGCAACCACTTGCTTCGGGGCGGCAACACGAGGCGACCCTTTAAATGCTCCCCAACTCACGAGCGCGTACTTAGTGCCACTTTCGATGGGTAACGACTCATGTGAGAATACATGGTTGGAAGGAAACAGTACTAAGTCTCCAGCCTTCGGCTGGTAGCCGAAGTTCAAGCCTTTAAACTTCAAACCGCCACCAACATAATCGTCGTTAAGGTAAATCAGGATACTAAAATCACGATCTATGAAACGGTAAAAACGATTAGCTTGCGTGCAGTAATTCTCAGCATCGGAATGCATAGAGTACTTCCCACCAACGCTGTATCTTAGCATTTGGGGCGTTTCAAACCATTCCGGTGGAGCAACGTGAGCCGGCAAGTGCTCTCGACATGCTCGCTCCATCCACTCAGTGACAACGGACTGTTGTTTCTCTAAGTGCACGCGCTGTGTCACTCGAGTAGGGTGTCGACGTATGATTTTGCGGCCAGTTTTTGGGTCAGTATCAACAATTTTGAGCCACTCGCGCTTCTGCTTATTTGCAAACCCCACCAGTTTCTTGCATTCCTCTTTGGGCATAAACCCCGGTACAACTTTTATCGACTGGGGAAATACTCGCTGAGCTGACCCTGACGCGCAGCACTGACCAAAGGGCCGCATGGAGCCACAGTAGCAGGGCTTACCCGTGTTGAAATGGAACGACGGAACATAAAATCTGGTTTGCATATCACTAATCCACACTTGCCAATACTTGGGAAACAACAGTAATACGCCTGTATGATACAAGCGTTCGAAACAAATGTATCATACAGGCGTATTAATTGTATATGCGAATTGCAAACCAATGTCATAGAGCGCCGCCGGTCATCGAGTCATTCACCATGCGTCGCCGAGCTTAAGCGCTTCTAAGGTTTTTTCTGTTCCGACACCATATCCTTCAACACTTCTATTTCACGATAAAGATCAGCCAAAGTTTTTACGCCATCTTTGCGATCTTTTTCATCCTTAATTTTCTGATTCTCTTCTTCTAAAACACTAACAACAATACCTATCACCATGTTCAAAAATGCAAAAGCTGTAAAAAATATGAATGAAATGAAGAAAAACCAACTGAAGCTATAGACCTCCATAGTTTCGTACATTACGTCAGTCCAATCCTCAAACGTCATGACCCGAAATAGCGTTAACATCGAAATGGCAATATCACCCCAAAGGGATGGATTGATGACAGCAAAGAAGGTTGTCCCAACGGCGGCATAAATATAAAAAATAATGAACATTAAGAGCAGAACATAGCCTAATTGAGGCATCGCTTTTAACAAGGAATTCAAAAGCAAGCGTAATTCTGGAATGATTGAAATCATCCTCAACACTCTAAAAATCCGAATCAAGCGCCCAACAATTGCAAGATCAGAGTTATCAATCGGTATTAAGCTCACAGCAACAATGAGCGTATCGAAAATATTCCAACCGCTACGAAAAAAATGTGCCTTTTTCTCTTCACCTAAAAACCGGATAACAATTTCAAAAAGAAATATGCCCGTGATCGCCCAATCAAGCCAAATCATTATCGTTAGAAGCTCTGGCGGCATGGCATATGTCTTGGCACCAATGATGAGTGCGGAAAATATAATGACGCCAACGACAAAAAGCTCAAATGCTTTATGACTTCTAATTTCTAAAAACCGCTTTTGTAATGAATATGTATTCATAAGCCCTAACAATAAATGATGAGAGATACACCTGTAGCCGCGAAACGGATAGGCCGGGTACGCAATTCTAATACACAAAAGCTAAATAAGTAGATTTGAGTAAAGCGAGGTTATAAAATTTTCGTGACTTGCGGTCATATGACTTTTAAAAAAATACGGAGAACAAAAAATGCCCCTGTGCGGCACAACTATAATCACTAAAAAGCAGGCCGAATTTGCCCAGCGAGAGCAGGAAATATTAAACGCTGCGTTAAGCTTATTTGAAGGACCCCATTGGGAACAAGTAACGGTAGAGCAGATTTCCAAAAAAGCCGAGATTGGAAAAGGAACCGTTTATAAGCACTTTGCAAGCAAAGAAGAAATATATGCCTACATTACACTCGATTTTACAGAGCGCTTATTTGAGTCTTTCGAAAAGGTTATCCATCATGAGGAAGTGCTAGATAATCTCAAACACGTAATTCGTGTCGCTTTCGAAGACTTCTTAAACAACCCGGCCCAAGCTCGCGTGTCTTTTTATTGTAAGAGAGAAGACTATCGAAACCGTCTAACGAGCGAACTTCGGGAAAAATTTGAAACAATGGACCGTCGAGTAGAAGACTTTTTTGGTGCAATATTACAACCCGGCATAGACAAAGGGCTGTTTATCGACAAACCTATCGAGCACTTGGTAATGGGCTTAGAGGCAACTTTTGACGGTGCTATTAGCATGATATGGAACAGCGATATCAGCTACCAGCATGCAAGCGATCAGGAGAATTTTGTAGATATTATCAGCGAATATATGCTGGCGGGACTTGTTGGCTTAGGTAAGTCTTAACTAAAAGAGGGTATCAAACAAAGATCAGGGGCATTGAAATCCGTTCAATACCCCAAATACGAGCATCCCTTACTAATCCTTTAGTCATATACATCCATGAGCTTCCTTGTTACACATCCGATGTGTTCTGTCAGTCCATGGAACTATAATAGGAAGTCTCGCGCCTCAACAGAAGAGGATATATCTACAATCTACGTAAGAGATCTCCTACGCGGATTCGTTTTCAACAGCGGGATCATCGGCAGGAACAAACTGAACCTGCTTTCGAGTCCAATCTATGTGCTTTTTTTGTACCGAAATGATCTGGTCAAGATGAAACTGGTGCTTCTCGCCCTTCAAAGACATTTGATCTTGGTTATAGCTAAATTTGCCCGATAGTTCTCGCACAGCTAGAAAACCCTCAACGCCATTTTTCAACAAGCGGACTTGGCAACCTGCAGCAAATACCTTTACAACAACGGCATTTTGAACATCATTCTGTTTATTCATAAACTGACATTTAAGCCATTGCTCGACGTCATAAACCGCCGCTCTCGCAGTTTGTAATCGCTTATCAAGTCCAGCCAGAAGCTCATCGTCAAACACACCCGTCGCGTCGCCTGAAAGATACTTGGCAAGCTGACGATGCAACAGATAGTCGCTCGCCTTTCTTAACGGCGACGTAAATGTTGTGTAACAAGGAAGGCCCATCGCAAAATGAGGTCCCGCTTCAGCCGACAGCTCAGTCCGTGAAAGTTGTCGAGACCAAAGCGTAAACAAACTCTTGCTCTCTTCTTTCGCTAGTAGGCTGCGAACACTTTTTCCATAATCATCTAACTGAGTTATGTCAGTTACTGCGCTTTCTGGCGCCTGTTGTTTAATAACGGCAGCTAACGCGTCTCGGCGATCTTCGCGCACACCATCATGTCTCACGAAAATTCCCGGCAACTCTTTGGCAATAAGTAATGAAGCAATCGACCGGTTAGCCGCGACCATGCACTCCTCGACTAATCGATGAGCCAAGGTATATTCTTTCGCCGAAATCTTAGCAATTTTTTGCTTGTCATTAAGTTCAAGATAAAACTCAGGTTTTCCTGGCTGAATAATCGCATTTTCTCTTCGCCAGTTTTCTAGCGCAGAAGACAGACCCGCTAAGGTACGAACCATTGTCTGCGCTACATCGTCACCCTCATCACCCTTAATAAACTCGTCAGCCGCGTTATAGCTAAGTTTCCTAACCGAACAAACTAATGCATCACAGACCGAGTACTCGCCAATTTCACCTGATTCACTTACCTCAACAGTGACGACACGAGCCAAGCGTTTTTTGCCTTCATTCAACGAGCCTAAGTCTGACGAAATTAACGGAGGTAACATCGGAACAGATTGCCCTGGCAGGTATACCGTTGTTCCACGCTTAAGTACCTCTTTATCGATTGCCGAGTTTTCTTTGATCAGAGCGACTGGGTCAGCTATTGCGACCCGCAGCAACCAACCCTTATCAGTTTTTTCGGCCCACAATGCATCGTCTAAATCCTGAGTCGCTTCAGAGTCAATAGTCACAAAGGGGAGCGCTGTTAAGTCTTCTCGAGCATCGGACAAACGCTCGATCGCACTTTCATCTAGCGCTTCTAGCTCGCCGAGCACGGAAGGAGACCAGTCAGCAGAGATGCCATGTTTTAGCATGGAGTATTTCCACTCAACCCCGGCTTCTTGTTCTGAGCCGATAACCTCTAAAACGGCCGCCTGAGCTTTTCCATTTTTAATTGGATGCTGAGTAAGCTTGCAGCGTACTAGATCTTTTGCCTTGGCATTCTTTCGTTTAGGGGGGGGCACAAACATCCACTGCGAGAGGCCTTGAATGTCGGCCTCGACAAAATGCGCATTTCCTTTAGTCAGATATTTGCCAAAAAATTCTTTTGTCGGCGAGTCAATCAGCCTTTCTATTAGAGCAAACGTCTTATTTTTCGGCTCTTTTTTTACTTCAACCTCAATACGGTCACCGGGCAACACTTTCGCCATTTCATCAGCAGGTAAAAAAATGTCTTTTCCGCTATCCAAAGTAACAAACCCGAACTTATTACTCGTTCCCTTCACAACCCCTTCATGAAGGTTCCGGCTCGCTTTAATATCGCTCTTTAGCTGTTTAAGCTGGCTAAGCGCATCGATTTTTAACATGTTACTTTCCTGGTCATCAATTGAAGAGCGTTAGAAAACACTCAGAGTGTTTTTTATAGGAGCGGAGACTAACGATCTTTTATTAGCATTAAAAACTCACTTCGCGTCGCCTGAGAATCGCGAAATGCGCCTAACATTACGGAGCTATTCATCACCGAGTTTTGTTTCTGAACGCCTCGCATCATCATGCACATATGCTGAGACTCGATCACAACGGCAACGCCTCGCGCACCGGTCACACTCTGCACGGCGTCTGCAATTTGCCGTGTTAAGTTTTCCTGAATTTGAAAGCGTCGAGCGTACATATCAACAATTCTGGCAAACTTTGATAATCCCAGCACCTTGTTATGTGGCAAATAAGCAATATGGCACTTGCCAATAAATGGCAGCAAGTGATGCTCACATAGCGAATACAATTCAATATCTTTTACGATAACCATCTGATCGCTGTCAGACTCGAATACTGCGCCATTTACTATTTCTTCTAGCTTTTGGTCATAACCCTGAGTCAAAAACTGCATCGCTTTTGCGGCTCTGTTGGGCGTATCAATCAATCCCTCGCGCGACGTATCCTCGCCTAAAGCGGCAATTATTTCTTTGTAGTGTCCGGAAATATTCTCAAGCATCCAATCAACCTATTTTGATTCTGCACGCAGATAAACGCGCCACGCATCGCTCTTGCGACAAAGCGGCACAATTTAACATGAGTACGCGGGTCTTGGAATGACTTTTAAATGACAACAGCCGCAGCTAGTTTGCATAGTGCGGCCATTCTTTGGAACATTTTGAGGGAAGGTTTTAGCTAAGCTGGCTTAATTTGATACGCAACTGCTCACATTGCTCCAAGCTACTTCCAGAGCCTTCGGACGCTGAGCGCAGCTGACTCACAGCGCTATTCATCGTTTCTTTCAACTGTTCACTAGTATGTAATTGATTTGTCAGGCTATCCTTCAAGGCATTCGCTGCGTCCGCGCTTCCTAGTGCCGCCGATTCCATGCCGCTCAAGTTATTCAGCGTCTCCGTTGCAATTGTGACGCTACTATTGATCACTTCAGCCACTTCTTGTTGCTTAGAAATAACAGAGTTGGAAATTTCAGTAATTTTCGTGATTTCTGTCTGTATTTCTTCTGCAGATTGGTTTGAGGTATTTGCGAGCTGTCTCACTTCATCCGCTACCACAGCAAAGCCCCTACCATGCTCCCCCGCTCTTGCAGCTTCAATTGCAGCGTTCAATGCAAGCAAGTTGGTCTGATCCGCAATGGCCTTTATCGACTCAAGCAATTTACTAATCGTTTTATTACTGTCATCTAGGTTTTCTAACAAAGAAGTGAACTCTGAAATATAACGAGAGGACATCTCTACGTTACTGGATAGTTGCCTCATATCGGCGTTACATTGCTGCGATGATTCTGCTGTCTGCGTTGCTGACGCACCAGATTGCTCTGAAGCGGACAACACAGACTGACCTTCGAAAACCAATGTATCGACGTTTCTTAAGGCCGATTCAATACCACCGATGTTCGACTGTAATCCAGATCGTCGGTCCTCAATAGAGCGCATAACCTGTTCAACCAACTCTGCTGGTTTCTGGCTGAGCAAACTATCAAGCATGGCAGCACGCCGCTCAAGGACTTCAAGCTCATGCTTGTCGACAGCGACTTGATTGTGTTCCAGTGTGTTTTTTCCTAAACCAAACATATTCTCATCCAGTTTTTATTATGTGTCCGAGCATCACGCATTTTCTGATACCCGTCTGTCTACTCTCTATCGGCCGCGTTATTCGAATCTAAACAACTTTTACTCACCATTGAGTCTAGTCGGGATCTCTAAATTTACCTGCTCACCGGCGACTGAGAAATACAAAGCATTTCGGACAACCATTGCTCCCATGTTTGCCCTGACCTAACCGCGCAGACCGTAACATCCAAACTAGCCGCCTGACCATGGGAAAAATCGTAGACCTCGCTTGCTCTTCGCAAATCAGACTCCAACTTACTGGCGCTTTTCTGGCTGGTATTTGGAAGCAATACAACAAAAACATCGTTACCATAACGGAACAGGCTATCGGTATTGCGAATTCGGCTTTCCCAAATACTAACTAATTCTTCCAAAACTAAAGCGCACTTGGCCGCACCATACTCAGCCTGCCAGCTTTCTAATTGGTTGGTCCGAATACAAATCGCACTAATATCAAGCGAATATCGACGAAAGCCCTCCACCGCAGATGCCATTTCCTCCACCAGTGCCGATCGGTTTCCGAGCCCCGTCATGATATCGACACGGCGACATAGATTTGCCTCACGACGCGAGACTAGAAGCCTTGAGACTAGCGCATACGAAAGTGCCATCACCGCGAGCGATAAGGCCATTGAACGAACAACAAAAAAACTATCGATAGCGTCGTTATGCAATAAGAAATTTAAAGCCAACACCACTAAGAGACTCAATAAACTATAAACAACAGCCCAAAGAGGAGTCAGTAAAATAAAGCTAGCGACAATCACAAGCGACAAACCCTCACTCGAGTTTTGCCCAAAATAGGCACTGAGGGAAACCGCGATAGCAACAAACGCAAACATGCCTATAGTGCGCTTTTGGTTAAGTTTCTTAGCAGGCAAACGAACGGAGAAAAGAGCATAAATCGAAGCTGGCAAATATAACAGCCCAGTCCACGTATCATCTGAGCTAAAAAGTAAGAGGGATTCCAGAAAACAAAATAGTAAAAGGGCGCCAGATGCAAGTTTAGACAGCCGCTTATCGGGAAAAGATTCTTCTGCAAGTCCTACCGAAAACATATCGTCATACTCGCATTAAACAATACACATTAAACACAGGTAGAGATAAGAGATTCCAGAAATAAAAGATCAGGAATACTAGCTTCTTCCCCATCAACTCTAACTCGCGATGCTTCCGCTGGGCCTGATTTTTCCGCTGCCGACTCAATAGAATCTTCAGAAATTTTTACCAAACGAGGAATACCCTGGGTCGCTATTGCAAAAAATGGTAAGCGTTCATTATCTTTACCGATGCTATTAATAACAGCGACTCGAGAGCCAGTAGAAAACGAAAACGCTTGTTCATTAGCTAATTCATAAGAGATCAAAGGAACGCTAATCCCTCGCCACTGAATAACGCCAAGAAAATACTCCGGTCCTTCTTGCTCTACCAGTTCTTGAAACTCAACAACTTCGGCAACACTTACGTTAGGCAGCAAAAGATTTCCATTGCTGATAGGCAAGTAAAAGCTAGGTATGACATCCAGAACATCTGACACTTTATTTTCCTCTTAATCTCAGCACGCACTCGCATGCCCGCACAATCACTAAGTAATTCTACCTTCGCTCGCCGCTAGCTTTATCAACGCATCCGCTAACGCCTCAGGCTCAGCCGACAAATCACTGCAACCCAAGTCCAATACAGATTGGGGCATTGAACTATTTGCGCAAGACTCTGGTAACTGGGTCCAAATTCGACAACCCGACTTTTTCATTTGAGGTATCGTCATTGAACCATCATTTCCCATCCCACTAAAGACGATGACATGGCAGCGGTCACCATAATAAGCAAACAGATTCGCCAATAACTGATCGATCGACGGACCATAGGGCCCCTGCCACGCATGCTGTTTTAGCAGACAGCCTTGATCACTAAACTCTGTCTGTTGATCCACCGGAACAACCCGTACTTCACCCGCCATAATAGAGTCACCCGATACCAAGGGACTCAAATCTAACTCTGAATGGCGCCCAAGTACGTCCGTCAGTACTTTTGAAAAGTGTGCATCCACATGCTGAGCATACAAAAATCCGTAGTCCAGTCCGGCTGGAAGCTTATCCAAAAATTCTTTCACTGCTCCGGGACCACCCAGCGACGCCGCGAGTACCCAAACCTCTTTCGCCTCCCTCCTTGGTAACGAAGACTTACGTTTTTCCTCAACGACCGGCGCATCATACTTTGCGACAATACGAGCAATAGAGTCGGCACCTTCAACGCTTTCGATTAATTTTATCTGCTCTTTTAGCTTTGTTAGCAAGCGACGCTGCCAAGAAACATAGGCAATATCTTGCTGCGGAGGTGCCAGCTCAAGCCCTAGCAGAAATGGAACATTTCGCTCGTCCAAAGAGAGCATAATGTCCGTGAAATCAATACTGTCGTCTTCGAGTGCAACTATCCAACAATCGACTAGTTCAATACGTTCAGGTAGCTGCTCAAAAAACTGCTCAGGCGCGCAGCTCACCGTTAATTCGACCCCATTTCCTTGCAAAGCACTCTGCAACATATGTCTTTGCAAGGGTGAATCTGAAATCACACCTAACTTGGGGATTGCAATGGCACTCAATTCAATAACGTCATTTTCTCAATGGTTTCCAGTAGCTCTTTTTCCTGGAATGGCTTACCGAGGTATTCGTTAACACCAATAGACAGCGCTCTATCGCGGTGCTTTTTACCTGTTCGCGATGTAATCATAATAATGGGCACATCCTTTAGCCGCTCGTCATGGCGTACCAGTGTCGCCACCTCAAAGCCATCCATTCGCGGCATCTCGATATCCAGAAGCATGACGTCTGGCTTGATATCTTGAAGTTGCGCAATCGCATCTACACCATCTTTCGCTGTCACAACCTCCATCCCGTTTCGCTCAAGTAACCTTGTGGTTACCTTGCGGACCGTAACCGAGTCATCAATCACCATTACAAGTGGCGTATCATCGACTTTATCGACTTGAACACCGATATCTTCGGCACTATCCAGAATTCCAGCTGACTCATCTCTTATCAATGCAGGTAAGTCTAGAATAACAACGACACTACCATCACCAAGAATCGTGGCGCCCGACACTGCATGAACACCACCAAACTGAGTACCAAGGCTTTTAACAACAATTTCCCGGCTGCCCATCAAACTATCAACTTGCAATGCCATCGGTTTGTCAGCACCACGCACCAAGATAACAGGCAAGGGCAAAGGTTGGCCCTGCAATTTAGGTTGGTGAACACTGTGCAGCAATTTACCTAAGTACTGCAGCTCATATTGACGTCCAGCATATTCATACAGCGGTGCATCTGGCTTGTAATACTCTTCCAATTCAAACGGACTAACTCGAACAATACCTTCAATAGTATTCAGCGGGATTGCATAGAAATCATCACCAGTGTTGACCATCAATGCTCGATTCACCGACACAGTGAACGGTAATCGAACCGTAAACTCGGTTCCTTTTCCAAAGGTTGAGTCAATTTCTATCGTGCCGCCCATCAGTTTAATCTCACTGGCGACCACATCCATGCCCACGCCTCGGCCAGAGATTTGCGTCACTTTCTCAGCAGTACTAAATCCAGGCAGCATAATAAATTGCAAGATTTCATGCTTACTAGATTTGGCGTCCGTACTAACTAGCCCTTGGCTAATCGCTTTATCACGAACTTTCTCATCATTTATACCGCCACCATCGTCACGCATACGAATGACAACATCACCACCCTCACGAGAGAGTGACAAGGTAACGTTTCCAACCTCTGGTTTGCCTGCTTTAATTCGCTCTTCAGCAACCTCAATCCCATGATCCAAGGCATTTCGTAGCATATGTTCTAGCGGCGCAATCATTCTCTCCAGTACCGAACGATCCATCTCGCCTTCGGCATTAGAAACATCAAAGTCCACTTGTTTAGAGAGCTCGCTACCAATTTGTCTTGCGATCCGGCGTAAGCGAGGCACCATAGACGAAAACGGAATCATTCGAGTCTTCATCAAGTTTTCTTGTAACTCAGAATTGATTCGTGATTGCTGCAACAGCAAGGTTTCAGCACCACGAGTCCTATCAGCCAAGGACTCTCTCAGCTCCATCAAATCGGTAGTACTTTCCGTCAGTGATCTAGAAAGCTGCTGAATAGATGAATATCGATCCATTTCGAGCGGGTCAAAGTCATCATATTCGGCAGTCGCAAACCCTTCCTTCTCGGCTCTAAACAAGACTTGAGCTTCCGTCTCCATTTCCATTCGACGTAACTGTTCTCTCAAACGATCAATCGTCGCTGCCATTTCTTCCAGAGTGAAGCCGAAATCACTAATCTGAGTTTCCAAACGTCCGCGAGAGATACTCGTTTCACCGGCCAAATTAACGAGCTCTTCTAGCAGGCCAGAAGAAACTCGAATAGTCTCTTGCGGCGACGCTTTAGCCGTTTCGGCCGCCTTAGGAGCAGCGGTCGTCGGTTTCGCTTTCTTGGCAGCGATATCTTTCTTAGGTCTAGCGGATTCTTTGGCCGGCTCTTTCGCTGTTGCGTCAGACGCCGTTTCAATCGTTTCTTTATCCGCAACTGGCACGCTTTCAGCAGCAGACTCAACCACTTCAGACGATTGCGGCTGAGCATCATCACCCTGAACCTTAGAGGCTAAGGTGTCTATTAACTTGAGGATACTGTCTTGTCGCGCAAGAACATTCGCTTTCAATTCATCGGCAAAAGGCGTCTGCTTGTTCAGCGCATCAACCAGTAATGTTTCTAAATCATGGCTTTCATCCGCGAGGTCTTTTAGATCAGAAAGCCGGGCTCCACCCTTAAGCGTATGAAGAACTCTCTGAACTTCGCGATTAAAATCATCATTGTTAGGCTCAGATGACCAGGCAGAAATTTGTTCTTCGAGCGCTTCGCTTAACTCTCGAGCCTCTTCTACAAAAATTTCTAACACTTCCAAATCTAGGTCAGGGTCATCAAAATTGGTGGTCAAAACCTGCTCTGACGCCGCATTACGGTTACGAGAGCTCGGACCACTCAGCCCAGCAGTGCTAATTTTAGTCACCAACTTCGGACGTGAATTGACCGACTTACCAAGCATTAAGCTATCAAGCATGGCATCCAATACTGAATGCATTTCGATCAACGCCTTAATCAGCTCTATTCGCCCTTCACGGCCAGCGGAAATATAAAGTGTTAAGCGGTCTTCTGCCGCTTCTGCCAAATCAGCGATCGCGTCAATATCAGCAAGCCTTGCTCCGCCTTTCAGGGTATGCACTTCACGCTGCAGCACTAAGGCTAGATTCTCGTTCGAAGCGTCCTCAGTCCATTGGTCAAGGCTCTCTGAAATGGCAGTCAGAATGTCCTTACTTTCGTCTAAGAATAGAGGTAGTAGGTCGCCATCTAGATCTTCACTGATATCAGCTGAGCTATCAGGGACCTCTTCATGATCCGCATTGCTCTCAATGGCTGCGGGCTCTGACGTACTACCCGTTTCAACCACCGCCTTAATTTCAGCGAGTAATGCGCTTGCATCTGGTAACGGCTGGCCTGCGGCTACCGCCTCAACCATATTTGCCAACGCGTCATGACAACTCAGACAAAGCTTAATCATGCCTAAATCGATTCCAAAACGGTTCTCTACGATACGCTCAAACAAAGTTTCTAATTCGTGAGCAATATCGCCAATCAAACCAACTTCGGCCATACGCGCACCACCTTTCAAGGTGTGTAATTCGCGCTGCAGCTCGGCAACTAGATCCAAATTATGCGTGTCCGTTTCCCACTGATGTAGCAGAGTCCCAGAGTTATCAATAATATCGCGTGCTTCTTCCAGAAATATTTCTACAAGTTCAGGGTCTAAGTCCATCAATGCACTCGACACGCCTGGCGAAGCGGCAACCACCTCGTCTTCGACGACCTCGGGTTCAGCTACTACAACTTCACTAACGTCTTGCTCTTCGCTAGGCATTGACGCGGAAACATTCGTATCATAATTCTCGATATCTGAAATGAGTGCTGCAGCATCGGGACCTTCCGTTTTGTTTTCTAGCGCAGTCAACTGCGTTTGCAGTACCGTTTGAGTCTCTTCGAGCAGCTTAAACAAGTCCGGAGCGACAACACTTTGCTTCAACACAAGACGATTAAACAAGGTTTCTAAGGCATGTGATAAGTCACCAACCGGCGCTATTTGCGCCATTCTTGCCCCACCTTTCAGTGTATGAAAATCTCTTTCAAGTTGATGTAAGGCTTGCTCAGGAGAGTCTGACGCTTCTACCTGCTTTATGTTCGCCGGCAAGGTAGAAGCAATGTCTCTAGCCTCTTCAAGGAATATTTCAATCAGCTCTTCGTCAACGCCGGAGTCTGCCGGTTCCTCATCCGCATCATCATGCTGATACTGAGGGATAACATCATCTAACTCTTTATCTAGCTCTTCTAACTTTTCATTTAATGAGTCATCAGCTTCACTTACGTAACCCCGTAACAGCGCAAGCAACTGATTGTCTGGCGCGGCTGTAAGTCCAGCTGCGACCTGATCCATCATGTCTATTAGAACTTCATGCGCGCGCTTGATTTCACTTAATAAAGCTTCGTCAACCTGATCCGTGCTATCGATATGTTTATAGCATTGCTCAATACATTCACACAGCTCTGCAATGCTTTCTAGCCCAGCGATTTTCGCGCCGCGATGCAGTGTTTTCACTTCACCGAACAGTAGTTCTAAGCTTTCATTTCCGGTTGGATTCTCTTGCCATTCACCTAAGATTTTTTCTGCATCTAATAAGATGTCTAAGCCTTCAGTTAAAAACATACTAACGAGCTGAGGGTCTTGCCCTCCAGCACCTTCAAGCTCATCAATTTGACCAGCTCCGTCAAATACTGCGCCCTGAAGTGAAAACAGCTTAGATAAATAAGCATCCGTCCCTGTTAGCGAGGTATTTGGGGCAGTTTTAACGACAGCTAACCCTTCTTTAACCAAGTCAACAGATTCAGCCAGTAGCTCAATTATTTGCTCGTCTGCAGATAACTGCCTAGCACGAAGCTCTTTGATAAATTTTTCAGTGGGTATCGCTACTTCAGCAATACAGTCAATACTTGCCGTTTTCGCACTGCCTTTAAGCGTGTGCAGTGCTCGGCTCAATGCGTCATCTATATCCTTTGGCTCTCCTGACGCCTTTGCTTGAGCAACAAACTGCTCTACAGCAGAAACATGGCCTCGAACTTCAGACTCAAATATTTCCAACAAGGTCTCATCGACGCCCATTGCGAGAGCTGAATCTGAGTCGCCTTCACTGGCAGTATCTATTTCTTGGCTGGGCCCAGCTAAATCAAAAGATAAGGTGGACAAAGTCGGTACGAAATCACCGTTAGAAAGTGCTTCTGCGTGCGCCTGTATTTTAGGCAGGTCATATTGAACGGGAGTACGATCACGAAAATTAACGACCAACTTTGGAATCAGTTCGGAAACATACTTCACCAAGTCGGCAATATCTTGGCTCATCAGAATTGAGCCATCAATCACCCGGTTGAGCATATTTTCTACGCCCCAAGCAGTTTCACCGATTTCCGATGCTCCAACCATACGACCACTGCCCTTAAGCGTGTGGTACGCTCGGCGCAATTCAGTTAAGGCTTCTTGGTTATCAAACTCATCCAAAAACATTGGTAAAAAGCTGGCTATTGTTTCGCTAACTTCTTCTGCTTCTTCAATGAATATTTCAAGAATCTCATCATCAATAAGACTGTCATCCTCATCTTCAACCGGCGCAGTTATTGAGGGTGCCAACGATTCAGTGACAGTTGCTTGGTCAGATAACTCGGTTTCAGATGCGATCGGCTCACCTTGTGCTTCCGATGGCGAGTCCTCTACCTGCTCAGGTTTTACTGGCGCGGCCCGTTCTGACACGACGCCGCCCGCAGCTGCGAGCTGGGATTCAGCAAGTCGCACAATATCACTGATATCAACAACTGTTTCATTCGCTGCAGAGAATCCCTCTACCATCGACGGTAAGCGGCTTTGCGCTAGGTCCAGTAAGGTAAAGTCTTCATACTCTAGTCCGCGTGATTGCTCAATGTACTTATTCAGCAAGTTTTCAATGGACCATCCCATTTCACCGATGTCCATGGCACCAACCAAGCGGCCGCTGCCTTTGAGCGTATGAAAGGCACGACGCAGATCTTCCAGACTTGAGATGTTTTCTGAATCAGACTTGAGCTGTGCCATCGCGTCGCGAATGGAAACCATGACCTCGTCCACTTCCTCAACGAATATTTCAAGAATTTCTTCATCAATGAGGGCGTCATCTGAGGCTTTCGCCAGCGCATCAGGGGACTCCGAGGCAACCTGCGAAATATGATGGTCTGGTCGCGGGGCTTCGTCTTCTTGAGCGCCATCGTTAGCCAACGCACCCAACTTGATTAAGCTTTGCTCCGCCATATCAAGGATTTTTTCATTGCCACTCGCACCGGCAGTTAGGCGATCCATGTAATATTCAATACTCGTAATCGCGTCAGCAAGTCGATCTAGCTGCTCCCAGTCGGGCACCAGTTTTTCATTGAGAATGGACTCTCTTATAAATTGACTGCATGCGCCCAACAAACTCGCGGCTTTGGTGAGCGGAATGATCTGTAATCCGCCACGAATACTATCCAGTAGGTCAGGGACCCCTTCAATTTCAGCGTGGTCCCACTGTGAAGCGATAAACCCGACAATGCTGTTCTTCGCCTGTTCGAGCCCATTCTTTGACTCAAAAATTACCGCATTATGTGCACTTTCAAACTGCTCGACGGGAACCACAAATTCACTACTTTCGCCATTTTGTTCTGCTGCTTCAGGTGAGTGTCGACCGGACGCATTTAAGTTCGACTCAACTTGCAACAAGGCGCCAGCTATTTCCAAAAGCGCTTGATCGTTGCCCACTTCACCGTTTTCGACAATTCCTTCAATTAAAGCGACTTGTTTCAACAGGCGACTGCGATCTGCCCCATGACCCAACACGGCCAGCGTGTTGGCAACCTGATTTAACGTAGGAAGCAACTCACCTAATACCGAAACATCACTATTTTTATCACGAACAAATAGATCCAACTGATCTTTAACTTGGCTGAGCTCATCTCCAAGCGCTGAGGCAACAGAACTCATCGTTTCTTGATCAGGCCCTTGCAAGCGTTGACGCTCTTCATCCAACTCATCTTGAGAAGGCAAGGCGATAGAAAGACTAAAGGCCTCCTTCAACTCATCGATACGCTTTGACGAGTTTTCTGCCTTGGCAACGTAGTACAAAAGATTCTTCAACAAATCGACAGGAACAGTCCTTGTTAGAATCTCTTGAGGGTGGTCGATCATTTCCTTCATCCAATGATCTAACTCTCGCAACAAGTGCTTAACGGCTGAACCTAAGTTATCAGATTGCTCTTGAACGGCGTCGACAAAGCCAATCGAGATCCACCAGAGTTTTCCGATAGGTGTGTCGTGACAAAACTTCTCTAGTCTCGCAAGTACTTTATATAAGTATGAAAAATTTTCGGCTAAGTCTTGATTACGAATAACACCGACTAATGATACTTGATACATTTGTCGCAGTTTTCGCAAGTTCGCGATCACTTGCGGGTCTTGCATTCGGCGATGGTTTTCTTGAACGCTGGGCGCTTCGGCCGCCAATAAATCTGGTGTAAATAACGAGGTATCTGACAATAATGGGCGCCCCTGAGAGGCGCGCAAGTCATTAAGCGTAGGCAATAAAACAACAGGAAGGTCTTTCTGGCCCGCTTGAATGTGCTCTAAATAGTTTTGCAGCTGCAGTAGCGCTTCCATGAGCACTTCAAGAGATTCTTCATGGTTGGCAACTTTCTGGTCAATGAGTGCCTGACACAACTGCTCCATTTCTTCAGCCAATAAGCTTGCACCGTAAAACTCCACCATTTGTAAGGTTCCATGAACCTGGTGAATATAATTCAAGCAGAACGTCAATTGAGTGGAATCGTCGGGTGTATCGACAAAAGACTCCAGTGCCGTGCGCGCTTGTAACAGTGTTTGCTCTATTTCACCCCGAACCCAATCGAGCGCGACGTAGTCATGGTTATCAGCCATAACTTCTCCAATTAATGCGTGATCTGTGTAGTGACTGTCGGCTCTTTACGTACAAACGCCAACGTTAAGTTATCGTCAACCTTTTCTAGCGACTGGTGGCGCCATTTACTCGTTTCTCCCTGCGCGATAACTAATAACCCTCCTGGGGCCAAGCGCTCAGCTAAGCTATCTAGCACTTTGATTTTCTTTTCTTCTCGAAAATAAACCAAAACATTCTGGCAATAGATAACATCAAGGTTACGCAGGGGGTTTTTTTCAATATCCACAATGTTAGACATTGAAAAACAAACTTTCTGTTTTAGCCCTGGCTGCACCGAAAACTGCTCTTCTCCTGTTTGCTCAAAATATCGACTGATCCACTCTTGATCCATATTCGACATTTGTCGCCGGCTATACTGCCCGGCTCTTGCAATCTGCAACGCTGACAAAGAAATATCTGTTCCCGACACACCAAAGCGGGGTGTAAGGTCATTCTCTAAATATGCTTCGTTACATGCAATCGCTAAAGAGTAAGGTTCTTCTCCAGTGCAACAACCGACACTCCAAATATTTACGGGAGCACCTTCACTCTTATCAATAATCCGCTTCGTAAGGAAACGCTGAACTAAAGCCAGCGATTCAGTGTTGCGACAAAAGCGTGTCTCTCGAACCATTAGTCGATCGATTAGTGTCGACCACTCCATAACTCCTGCTGGCTTTTCCAGAACCTTGCCTAAATACTCCTCGTAGTCTGTGCAAGCAATTTCTCGCATGCGAATTACCAGACTAGATTGCAATAATGATCGACGCTCAAAAGGGATGTACATGCCCGTGCGCTCTTCCAACAAAGTTTGCCATGACTGAAACTGCGTTTCATTCAAAGGAGGTATCTCCGAACGCCTCCAATTCATAGTAAAACCTTTATCTATTGGAAGCCGCTACTGAATAGCGGCTGTCTATCGACCATTATCTGTAAAAAGTTAATTAAGCGATGCTTTCAGAGCTTTCCGAGTCGTCAGCAGGCAAGTTAAAGCCCGATACCGATGCTCTTAGTTGGCTCGCCATTTCAGCCAAGTTTCCGATAGATTTCGCTGTTGCGTTTGTACCAGAAGAAGTTTGAGAGGTGATTTCTTGAATAACATTCATCGTGTTAGAAATATGACCCGCAGAAAGTGACTGTTGTCGTGAAGCGTTCGAAATGTTCTGGATCAAGTCAGCCAAGTTCATTGATACCGTTTCAATTTCTTCCAGTGCAACACCCGCGTCTTGCGCCAGTCTGGCACCACGCACAACCTCTGCGGTCGTATGTTCCATCGAGATAACCGCTTCGTTGGTATCGGTCTGAGTTGTTTTAACCAGTGCTTCAATCTGCTTAGTCGCAGCAGAAGACCGTTCAGCAAGACGCTGTACCTCGTCCGCAACAACCGCGAAGCCTCGACCTGCATCACCAGCCATCGAAGCCTGAATCGCAGCATTCAATGAAAGAATGTTAGTTTGGTCAGCAATATCGTTGATCAACGATACGATGTCCCCGATCTCCTGAGAAGATTCACCCAGTCGTTTGATACGCTTGGACGTTTCTTGGATCTGCTCACGAATCGTGTCCATCCCGTTAATCGTATTCTGTACAACTTCTGCGCCCTTCTTCGCGATGGTTACAGATCGTTCCGCAACCGAAGCTGATTCTGCGGCGTTTGAAGATACTTGGTCGATAGACACCGCCATCTCGTTAACAGCTGCAGACGCCCCAGCAATTTCTTGCGCTTGGTGCTCGGAAGAGTCCGCTAAGTGCATCGCAGTGCTTTGCGTTTCTTGAGCAGAGGACGCAACCTGCAAAGCGGTATCTCGTATCGCTCGAACCAGACCACGCATTTGGTCGATCGCGAAGTTGATAGAGTCAGCAATCGCACCGGTAAAGTCTTCCGTTACCGTTGCCTCTGTTGTTAAGTCACCATCAGCCAGATCGGCTAGCTCATCAAGAAGACGAAGGATTGCGTTCTGATTCTGTTCGTTCTGTTCTTCAGTTTGGCGCAAGCGATTTTGACTGTCTTGGAATAGTTTGTAACCCACAACTACGATAAGGAAAATGATCAACGCCAATATCATGTACGCTAAAGATGGGCTGACGACGCGAGCATCTGCTTGGGTCTGAACACTAGAAGAAAGCGTTGTTGTTTCAGATAAGAGGGCGATGGAGTTTTCAAAGATAGAGTTGGCCGCGTTGCGAACTTTAAATAATTCGGGAGAGGTTTCCAATATCGCTCGAACGTTACTATCAACAAACTCGAAAAGTTCCGAAATTGCCTCTAGGCCGTAGATTGCATCTTCGTCAGTAACTTGCGAAATCTCCATCGCATCATTACCTTCAAACATCGAGTTCATTACTCGACCAAACAGCGTCGCGTCTTCACCAAATCGATTGGCAGCTATCGCTGCGTCTTCATCACCCGTCAAAATGTTGTTAACACTTCGAACAATACGTTCAGCCCGCAATGATTGACGCTCCGCTACAGATATTTGATCAGCCGGCGCGTCATTTTCCAACAAGATCATAACGACATCTTCATATTCAATCTGAAGCTGTGGAATCGTTTCGTTTAGCGTTTCGGCGATTTGGTGCAGCGTTAACACCGTTTCTTGGTTTGCCAGAATCCTATCCGCGTTCTGTTTAAGCGTTTCCCAACGCGCATTAACACCTGTCTCTTCAGGTAGCGAAGATGCTGGCAAGTCAGTGGCTTCGTTACCACTCACAATCAAGCCCAGCTTTCTTTCGAAGTCATCGCGAGAGCGCTTGAGCTGCTCAAACGCTTCTTCTTTACCGGCTGCGGCCTCTGTCGCGTTCTTCGCAACCTCCTGGGATAACACCCGGAGATCACTCGCGTAGCCAGCATATTCTCTATCATATGTGCTATTGGTCACAATGATGTAAGAAACCACGAATAACGAAAGAAGCAGCACTACTAGAGCGCCACCCAACCAGACAATAACCGAATCACTGCCCTGATCCGTGCTAAATTTTCCAGATATGATCTTCATTTCCTGGCTCCCGGCCTAAATAAAACTAAATTATTGTTCGTAAATAATCATCAGCGCTTAACTAAGCGCCACATCAAGAAAGTGCTCATCTGAAGTAAGTTCAGATGTGCTGAATACATTCCAGCGGATATCAGACTTAACAAAAGAACCTTTCACAAACGGTACGATCTTCTTCGGCAAACCATCTAAGCCCTCGGACTTAAAACTATCTGCTGAAAAATATTGCATTCCCAATACTCCATCGACAATTACGCCGCTGAGCGCATCTCCATGCTCGACCACCAGAACTCGCTTTTCGCGGCTTTTGGTCGTGCCCGCGGGCAAATCGAAAAAACGCCCTAGATCCATCACTGGTAGCAAACGCCCACGCACGTTTGCAATCCCACGCATCCAATTTTTGACGCCCGGAACCGCTGTGTATTTGGGTAAGTGAAGTATTTCTGAAACCGTACCCATTTCTGCAACGTAATGAGTGCCGGAGATCACAAAGCCTATGCCATTCCAAAGCTCAACCGCCTCACCTTGTTGCGGCAGTCCCGCCGCAAACTTTACGCTGTCGCGCGCAATTTCATTGAGTATTTGAAATGGTTTAGGTGCTGAAGACATTGATGACTAGCTTAAAAGTTCGTTGATAGTTTTGATAAGCCCGTCTTCTGCGACCGGCTTAACGAGATATCCTTTTGCACCTTGTCGCGTTCCCCAAACTCGATCAGTCTCCTGATCTTTTGTGGTCACGATGATTACAGGAATCTCAGCTGTCTCAGGCGTCCGAGTCAACTGTCGCGTTGCTTGAAACCCATTTAAACCGGGCATTACAACATCCATTAAAATAATATCCGGCTGCTCTGCACGCGCTACTGCAACGCCATCTGCACCATTATCCGCGGTAATCACTTCGTGATTATTACGTTCTAAAATCGTTGAAATCTTCCGGATTTCAGTCGGTGAATCATCCACAATTAATATACGAGCCATGGGTCCCCCACAAAAAAATAATTCCTACCCACGATAGCGGTTGGATTGATAAATCGTTTAACTATCTGGTCTGTGATTACGAATAGTATTGAGCAGTTCATCTTTACTGAACGGCTTGGTTAGATACTGATCTGAACCAACAATACGTCCTTTTGCTTTGTCAAATAAGCCGTCTTTACTAGACAGCATAATGACCGGCGTTGATTTAAACGCACTATTATTTTTGATCAAAGCACAGGTCTGATAACCATCAAGCCTCGGCATCATAATATCGACAAAGATGATGTCTGGATGCGTATCAGCAATTTTTGCCAATGCATCGAAACCATCCGTTGCGGTAATAACAGTACAACCGACTTTCTTTAGCAAGGTCTCCGCCGTACGGCGAATTGTCTTACTATCGTCGATCACCATTATTTTCAGATTTTCAAAATTCTCTTCCATTTTCTGACAGCCCAAGGCACTTGAAGAATGACTAAGCGTTGCTCCTACCAAAGTAAACGCACTACCCTAATGCAGCGAAATCTCGGTGCATAAACTTACTATAGACCAATATGTTAAAAGCGCTTTCTAATATGAATTCACGATACGGTTTATAAGCTACTATTATTTATAGTGTAACTAAAAATACTTTAAAAGGTTTTGTTGTATATAAAATGTAATCATTGCCATTGATCGTGCAACGTTGCCGGCTAACCACGCCCCTCAAATCAATCTGCAACAAAGATCTACTTCCTAATCGTATCGAACAGCGCTTAAGATAAGTCGATTGATCGTGATACATAAGACTAGTACATAATTTCTGAATAGCAGGTAATAAATGCGTATAAAAATCGGTATCGTGATGGACCCTATTGAGGCCATCAATATCAACAAGGATAGCTCCTTTGCTATGCTGCTTGCCGCTCAAGAAAAAGGCTGGGAGCTCTTCTATATGGAGCAAAAAGACCTTTACTTGGATCAAGGGCGCGCGTTCGCAAGTATGAAGCCCCTATCCGTAGAGCGGGATGCGAATCAATGGTATGAGTTCGGCCCCGCAACGGATCAGCCTCTAAGTGCAATTGACGCAATACTAATGCGAAAAGACCCGCCAGTAGATGCCGAGTTTATCTATGCTACCCATATCCTCGAGCAAGCTGAAAAAGAGGGCACTCTAATCGTCAATAAAGCCGCAAGTTTACGAGACTGTAACGAAAAACTTTACGCCACACAGTTTCCTCAATGCTGTCCACCCGTCCTCGTCTCTAACCAGGCTGAGCGCTTAAAAGCATTTCTCGCGGATCACAAAAATGTCATCTTCAAACCACTTGACGGCATGGGAGGCGCCTCTATATTTCATGTTAAAGAGGGCGACCCAAATACCGGCGTGATTTTGGAAACACTCACGCAGCACAACAGTCGTCAGACAATGGCTCAACGCTATATCCCTGAAATTAAAGATGGTGATAAACGCATACTTATTATCGACGGAAAGCCCGCACCTTGGGGCCTTGCGCGCATTCCTGGTGCCGGCGAACATCGAGGAAACCTTGCTGCAGGAGGACGTGGCGAGCCGAAAAAACTAACGGAACGTGATTACTGGATCGTCGATCAAATAAAAGATGACCTAAAAAAGAGAGAACTGTTATTCGTAGGCATTGACGTCATTGGCGACTATCTTACGGAAATCAACGTGACTAGCCCGACCTGTATCCAAGAATTGGACAAAAGCTGCGATCTAGATATTGCTGGCGACCTGATGTGCGCTATTGAACAGCAGATTAAAAACCGCAGAACTAATTAATCAACCAACGATGATCGTCAAAGGAGTTATTCGGTGGCCACAATAACCGAACCGAACATCAGCGCTGCTGATAGGCTGGGGTTTACAGTTTTCGTCGCAATCGCCGTACATGCGATGGTGATGCTGACTGATTTCATCCAAGAGGACCCGGAACCGGCACCATTTACGATGGAAATCACGCTTTCTCGATTTGATGATGCTGAAAAGCCAGATCAGGCAGATTTCCTGGCACAAACCAATCAACAAGGCAGTGGCACGGAAGAAGAGCGCTCAAAGATTACGGCTCCGTCGCAATCGAGCGAGCAAAATATGCTGATCCAAGAGTCCGCATCGCCGATGATGCAAAGCGCCAGCAAACCGCGCGAAGCAAAGCCTGTCGTGGTTACTCAAAGTGCGCGCCGAAGCGCCTCAACGCTTTTCGATATCCCGATAACAGAAACCGAGCGCGAGCAAGATACGCCACAAAAGTCTATTCTGGAACGCAGCTTAGAAATCGCTCAGCTGGAAGCAAACTTCGATACGCAACTAAGAAATTACGCCAAACGACCACGTGTTACTCGATTAACCGCCGCGGCAACGATGAAAGCAATCGATGCGCGCTATGTAGAAACTGTTGTTGCCAAGATAGAGCGCATTGGAAGACTTCATTTTCCTTCCGAAAACGGCCGCCCTCTTTATGGAAAGCCTCGAATGCTGATCAGCATTTATTCTGACGGTTCAATCAAAGATATCAAAGTCCTTGAAAGCTCTGGCGACCTTGTCCTTGACTCCAAAACTCACGATATCATAAGAAGGGCATCACCTTTCGCGCCATTTCCGAAAGAAGTTAGAAAAGAGCGCGACGTCCTTGAGCTGATTCGGACCTTTTCATACAACAAAAAAGGCGTATCAACATTCTATTAAACTTTTCACCTTGCCTATTTTAAACGGGCTAGTGATACTTGAAATATGCCAACACACTCTCACTCGCTACAAAACAATTTTCTTATCGCCATGCCGCAAATGCATGACGCAAACTTCAGTGGTGCGATCACCTATATTTGTGAGCACAACGAACACGGCGCGATGGGCGTAATCATCAATCGACCAGCCGACTTAAACCTCGACGAAGTGTTAAAACAACTAGATATCTCTATGCAGGTGGACAATCAGCCAATATACGCTGGCGGTCCGGTCCAGGGAGAGCGAGGCTTTATTATCCATACCGGATCGCCAAACTGGGAGTCATCAATGCGGGTATCACCGACAATTTGCCTCACCACCTCTCGCGATATTTTAGAAGCGATCGGAGACGGAAAGGGGCCTAAACAATATTTACTCGCACTGGGTTACGCGGGCTGGTCAGAAGGGCAGCTCGAACAAGAACTAAAAGAGAATATTTGGCTCACCTGCAGAGCCAACCACCAGGTATTGTTTAATACTCCCGACACAGAAAAATTTGAGTCAGCGGTTTCAATTCTTGGCATTAATATGGCACAACTTAACGGACAGATAGGCCACGCATAAATGACTCAAACCCTTCAATTTTTATGCTTTGACTTTGGCTTAAAGCGCTTTGGCGTTGCTACCGGTAATAGTTTTCTCAAAAAAGGGCAGGAACTAGACCCTATCAATGCAAAAGATGGCATACCTGACTGGACGATCATCGAAAAGCTCTATCAAGACTGGAAGCCATCTGAATTTATCGTAGGCCTACCATTGAATATGGATGGATCTGAAAACGACATGTGCTTACGTGCAAATAAATTTGGGAAGCGCTTAAAGGGCCGCTACAATCGCCCCGTTCATATGATGGACGAACGGCTTTCCAGCTTCGAAGCGAAAACACAGGTTCGCGAACGACAAGGCAGAACAAACTTCGGCACACACTCTGTCGATGGCGCAGCAGCGTGTCTTATTTTGGAAAGTTGGTTCGCAACACAAGGATAACAAGATGACTGAACAAATCGATGTTGCAACGCTGATCGCTAAGATGGCGCAGGATATTGAGACTCAGATGCAAACTCGCGGCATCAGCACATATGAAATAGTCGGCATACATAGCGGCGGTGTTTGGATAGCCCAACAACTTCGCCAGGCTCTAAAAAGAGAACAAGCTGTCGGCGAAATCAATATTTCGTTCTATCGCGATGACTTTACTAGAGTCGGCCTTCATCCTCAGGTCAGCCCGTCTAACCTTCCATTTGTCATCGATAATACGCATATAGTGTTGGTAGATGATGTATTAATGTCAGGCCGAACAGTGCGAGCAGCAATGAACGAACTATTTGATTATGGTCGACCAGCAAGTATTCAGTTTGCAGTACTAATTGATATCAACCAACGCGAACTTCCCATTGCGCCCTCTGTGGTAGGAACGGTGATGGCGCTAGCAACGGACGAACGAGTGAAGCTAATAGGCCCTGAAGACCTGCATGTTAATATCCAAAAAATAGCGATTCAAGACAACTAACCGGTACGGAAATATCATGGAATCTGAAATTCAGCTAACCCCCTCAGGTCGCTTAAAGCACTTTTTGTCGGTATCCGGTCTCAGTCGTGCATTACTCACAGAAATACTAGATACGGCCGAGTCATTTATCGAAGTTGGCGAACGTAATATCCGTAAGGTTCCATTGTTGAGAGGAAAAACGGTCGTTAATTTGTTTTTCGAACCTAGTACTCGAACACGTAGCACATTTGAGCTTGCGGCCAAACGCTTATCTGCCGACGTACTTAACCTCGATATCAGCACCTCAGCCACGTCCAAAGGAGAGTCTCTCTCAGACATGCTGGAAAACCTAGAGGCGATGGCCAGCGATATGTTTGTCGTGCGTCACTCCCAAAGTGGCGCCGCACATTTCATTGCAGAATCCGTCACACCCAATGTAGCGATTGTAAATGCAGGGGATGGCTGGCATGCGCACCCCACTCAGGCCATGCTCGACATGCTGACCATTCGCCAACACAAAGGAAGCTTTGAAGGCTTAAAGGTCGCCATTGTTGGCGATATTTTGCACTCACGCGTTGCTCGGTCTCAAATACGCGCTTTGAACACTCTCGGGGTAGCAGAAGTTCGCGTCATTGCCCCCAATACGTTGCTACCCAATGATGTCGAATGTCTTGGCGTTAAGAGGTTTACGCAAATGGAAGACGGCTTGAAAGACCTCGATGTCATCATCATGCTTCGACTTCAAAAAGAGCGAATGCAAGGTGGACTGCTGCCAAGCGAGCAAGAGTACTACCGTTTATATGGCTTAAATCAGCAAAAACTTGCCATGGCTAAACCTGACGCCATCGTCATGCACCCCGGCCCAATTAACCGCGGGGTAGAAATTTCATCCGATGTCGCGGACGGCCCTCAGTCCGTCATTCTGAATCAGGTTACTAATGGTATCGCTATACGAATGGCCGTAATGTCTATGGCAATGAGCGGGCAGACAGAGACAAACACAAGTAGAAAAGAGGCCCTAGAATGAACGTTTCTGCGATTGAAATCATAAACGGAAAATACTGGGCCAACGATGGATGGGTTAAATTCGAATCAATACGAATCATTGACGGAATAATTACCGCGATTAATAGTGATGACCCGATTGAACCCCTGTGCGTAATAGACGCTAAAGGTGGAATTGTTTGCCCAGGCTTATTTGACCTCAATGTTGCACTGCGCGAACCAGGCTATGCGCGCAACGGCAATATTGACTCAGAAACACGTGCGGCGGCAGCAGCTGGTGTTACGCAACTTTGTTGCACGCCAGACTCACAACCGGTTAATGACACAAAAGCGGTCACTAAACTAATCAAAGAGCAGGCTAACCTCTCTGCTAACTGCGAGGTACTGCCGCTAGGCGCATTAACAAAAGCCCTAAAAGGGGAGCAGCTATCGGCACACGCGTCGCTAAAAGAGGCCGGCTGTGTCGCGCTTAGCAACGGCGCAGCACCCATTTCAAATCTGCTGGTGGCCCAACGCTGCTTTGAGTATGCCAAGACACAGAATATGCCAGTATTCATGACTCCGATGGAGAAAGATCTTTATGAGGGCTGTATGCATGAGGGGGCGGTTAGTACGGCAATTGGCCTGAAGGGAATACCGGCAATTGCCGAAACAATAGCCGTCGCACAGTTACTGCAACTTGCAAAGGCAACTGGCGTTCAACTGCACTTATCGCAGATCTCTTGCGCCGAATCTATTCAGCTAATTGCAGAGGCAAAAGCTGCCGGAACGCGGGTCAGCGCAGATGTTGCGATCGTAAATTTGCTCTATACCCATGAGTCTGTCAAAGGATTCAATAGTCACTTTCATTGTATACCTCCACTACGAACGGAACAGGATCGCCAGGCTTTGCTTGAAGGTCTAAAAAGTGGTGCGATCGATGCTATCTGTAGTGCACACCTTCCATGGGAAGCAGCAGAAAAACGGATGCCGTTTGTAGAAACTGCTGTCGGCATGAGTTCGATCGAGTCGCTGATTCCTGCAGCCGTCAAATTGAACGAAAATGGCGAGCTAAAGCTCGAAGTATTCTTAAAAGCAATGACGGAAAATCCACGGAACATCCTTCACAAAGAACAAAACACGATTGAAACTGGCGCAACCGCCAATATTACCGTTATCGATACCGAACAGAAGTGGGTCGTAGAGCAACAACAGACCTATTCAAAAGGAGATAACACAATGTTCTATAATGAAGAGGTAAAGGGTAGGGTGATTGCTACCCTTTGCAACGGGCGTCTAACTCACAATACGCAAGATCTTAACTCAAAAAATAATTGCTGATAAAAAAGTAGTTGCGCCAGGACGGCGCAACTAAACAAAACATTTAAGTATTAACGGCGTCCTTAAGTGCTTTTCCGGCTTTGAAACCAACAGACCGGCTCGCTGGTATATTAATGCTAGCGCCCGTCTGTGGGTTCTTTCCGGTTCGCGCGCTGCGCTCACGTCGAGTAAAGGTTCCAAAACCTACCAAAGCCACCGGATCACCCTGACTCACTGCGTTTGTGATTTCGTCTGTGATGATATTTAAAATTTCCCCTGCTTTTTCCTTCGTTACATCCGCGCTAAGTGCGATTGCAGCTGCCAGTTCAGGCTTTTTCATCCTACTCCCCCTAAATACTTTTGGAATCATTGTCGCACCCATTTACAATTTGGGTCATGGCAAAGATAGTCTAGATCACCCAGCTTTCAACTAATCCAAACAAACCTTTCTGCTATTTAATACAGACATCATTCGTACCTCGAAAAGCATGTACTGCCTATGTTTCACCTTTTATTACATTGATAATTTGATCTTTGTGGCCTCTATCTCACAATAGAATAAGGGAGTCATAGATAATTCCCGCAGCCAGCTAGTCACAAGTTTTTGATTAACGAATACCCTTTTAGGAGCCGATAGTGCACTTTCAAGTATCTCCCAAACGTCACATGAAATGGACCGTTCTGTCGCTTCTTATGATTTTTACTCTGGGTGGCTGTAAAGCAATCAACCAGTTTTTGGTCAAACCGTTCATAAAACCGACCGGAGATACCGTTACATTATTGGGCGAAGCTCATATCGCACCCTACCTTCTAACGACTGACGATCTCGAAGCCGGCTGCACGGGAGCCGAAGCACTCTCAGGAATGGTCATGTCACTTGGCCGTATTACAGAAGAACCTCATGAACTGGCCGTACTATTGCACCTAGGGGCAGGCGGCTGCGAAGAGTCAAAAGCCTTCGAAGCAGAGCTCACCTATCTCAGATCTATTCGAGATCAGCAACCTGATATGGCCCAAGACGCTCTAATCTTGCAGAAACGCCACCATTTGAAAGCGGCAAAACGCTACCTCGTTGCATGGAACCAGCTAATTGCGTTTAACGATGACAAAGAAATAGGTGGAGAATGCCCCGACCTGGAACAAGAATTCGACCAAATTATATGGATAGCAGGTTTAGCGGGTGGTTTGTTGGCACTTAACAACGACATTCAATCAGGTACCGGCATTGGCGTTCCAAAAAACATCGCGGCACAGGCAGAACGGGCAGCGGGTTGTCTCGACAACCGCAGGTGGTTTGGCGTACCTCTCGCACTGAAAGCCGCTATTTGGTCGCTACTTCCCGGCGCATTGCCTGAAGGTGAAAACGCTTGGGAAAGGTTAGAGCAAGCCGACATTCTTGGCGAAAAAGCGCGTGTTCGATTGCCTCACGTATTCCATATTATCGCTGCATACTCCAAAGGCGACATGGACCGAGTCAGAACCGTAATAAAGCGTCACGCTGAGCAGGTTGAAAATCATGATGCGAACTCTAAGTACCGACTATTTGATGCAACCGCAACAGAAGTAATCACGCGAATCTCAGATAAAATGTGGACCGAAGCCGTGGGGCATAGAACCCCAATGGGTGGCTTGGGTACGTTCTGGGACGAAAATGCTGCCGACGATATTGAAACAGTCGATCTAGACGACCTTTTCTAGCAAGTGTGACACAGATCACAATGTGACTAACAGTCACTCAATCCTTTGCCTCGCGACCTTGGTATCGCTAGTGTGTTTGACTAAAGAGCCGTTATAATCTCTCGGCTTTCTTACGTCTAAATACACACTAATAAAAGGGGAAGGAGATTTTGGTTTCCAACACGATAAAAACACGCTCAGCAACTGAGTGGATGTCCTCTCTACCAGCCTGCATACTGCTGCTGCTAGTTGTCATATTCAGCACCAGCAGCGACATTCATAATCAAATCCTCCGGGTCGGTGACCACTATTGGCCAAGTTATTACAAGCTGCGAATGGACCCCGTTCCGCCAAGCTGTAATCCTACTGCGAATGTAGAAGAGCTGGTGCAAGCACGCTTAATGCAATCCACTGAAGACGACGGTTTAGGCCTTGGACTTTTTGACGCGGCTCCGGTCAATCCTGACTTAATTCGCTCCTCAGTAATAAACGCTCAAGCGGAGTGTAAAACCAAATTCACCTCATACGAAGAAACAAAAGAGCGCATAACCCCAGCCGTTAAAGCTTTTCGTGCAGTCGAGCTATTCGTTTCTGATGCGATCGGCCTTGGTCTTGTTTCCCAGAAATTCATTCTGGTTATCCTACTATTGTTATGCGCAATGACCGCCACATTCAAACGCCATCATATCGCCATGCGCCCGGTTCTTTCGCGCAACGATCACTACTTCTCTGGCACTGCTCAAGTCATCGGTAACGGCATACTCCTGACTTCATCTTATGCCTTCAGAGACCTTGCTCATTCTGATGGAACACAAGTTGCAAAAGAGGTCGCGTTGCTTCATGACGTTTGGGTCTACGGATTTGGCGCACTGCTACTGGTGAGCATCTATAACCTAATTAGAGTCCCATCCCACCTTAAACCCGGTGGTAGCCTAGGCCATGCTGGACTCGCAATGCCTATGTATGCCGTGATGGCAATGCTGACGGCCGCATTTTTCTTCTCCGCAGGTCATACTGCCGGCATTGGTATCTATTTAGACAAGCTATTAGACCTTTCGGACATGTTCCTTAATGTCGGTCTATTTGTTTGGATTGGCATGATGCTGAAGCAGACTAGACTTGCTGCCTATGTTCTAGCCCTATTCAAACCCTGGAAGCTTCCACCAGAAATGCTGTCAGTATTAGTCGTTATCGTTGCCGCTATACCAACAGCTTATACCGGTGCATCAGGGATATTCGTTATCGCGGCAGGTGCGGTTATCTATCACGAGCTAAGAGCGGCAGGTGCTCGCAGGAATCTAGCTTTAGCATCAACCGCAATGTCTGGCAGTATGGGCGTTGTTTTACGACCGTGTTTACTTGTGGTCGTCATCGCATTCATGAACAGAGAAGTTACAACAGACCAGTTATTTGGTTGGGGTATCTGGGTATTTGTTCTCACAGCAGTACTTTTCATGATTGTTGCCATGACGTTTAATCGTCAAAACAAAATAAACCTCGCTCCTGTTTCAGAAGCGCTACCGCAGACTATTTACGCCATTCGCCCTCTGATTCCTTACATCATATGTATGGTTGGTGTCGTAATGTTTTACCGCTTCGCCGTCAATGTTCGACTTGATGAGTTCTCTGCAGCACGCATCCTGCCCGTGATGATGCTAGCGATTCTTATCTTTGAACACATCACCAAGAAAGAGTCTGTTAGTGACGACGGTCTATCAACTAACCCACATACAGGGATTGAGACTTGCATACGGACCGCGACAAACCAAACGACCGCTGAAATCGGCGCCCTATTGCTACTCATTGGCTGCAGCATCTGTTTCGGCGGAATGATCGAACGTAGCGGGATTATTGAGCAGTTCCCAAGTGAGTTTGCCAGTGTCTGGACTGCAATGGCGCTAATGGTTGTAGTACTGGTTATCATGGGCATGATTATGGAAGCATTTGGTGCCGTCATACTGGTAAGCCAAACCATTGCGATGGTGGCTTACCAAGCAGGCATTGACCCTATCCACTTTTGGATGGTTACGCTGGTCGCCTTTGAACTAGGCTACTTAAGCCCACCAGTTGCCTTGAATCACTTGCTAACCAGGCAGGTCGTTGGCGAAGAGGAAGTACTGAAAGCGGAAGCCGAGTGTGCTGACGGCACATTCTATCAGCGCCATGAGAAAATACTGATGCCTATCATCACAATGGGCTCAGCGCTTTTAATCGTGGCCTTTGGACCTCTAATCGTTGCCTACTAAACGTAAGTCATAAGAATACAAGCCCGCCAATGTGCGGGCTTTTTTTCGCCTCGACATTAACCGTCAGCTGCAATTCGAATGGAACCAAGGAAACGTTAATCGCCCAAAATGGGACGATAGCGCTATTGTTATGACATAAAAAAACCCGATACGGAAAACCGTATCGGGTTTTTTCTTTTATGGCTTCAAATACTTAACTAGCTTTGGGGCCCGCTTTAACAATTGCGTCAGAGACATCAAACTTTTTAAAGTTCTCAACAAACTGAGAAATCAGATCTGCAGCCTTCTCGTCATAAGCTTCTTTGTTATCCCAAGTATCACGAGGATTCAAAAGGTTAGCGTCGACACCAGCAACGCTGGTTGGCACATCAAGATTAAGCGTCGGTAGATGCTCAGTTTCTGCATCGGCTAAGGCGCCGCTTTGAATAGCACTAATAATGGCACGGGTAGTAGGGATGCTAAATCGTTGACCAACTCCGTACGATCCGCCAGTCCAGCCCGTATTCACCAGATAAACTTTGCTACCGAACTCTTCCATACGCTTCATTAGTAGCTCAGCATACTCACCCGCTGGGCGAGGGAAGAACGGCGCACCGAAACACGTAGAAAAAGTCGACTTAAGTTTTGAGTCAGAGCCCATCTCAGTGGAACCAACCAACGCCGTATACCCACTTAAAAAGTGGTACGCCGCACCTTCCTTACTCAGCAAAGAAACGGGCGGCAATACACCTGTCATATCGCAGGTCAAAAATACGATCGCATTGGGCTCACCAGCTCGGTTTTCCAATACACGCTTTTCGACATGTTCTAAAGGGTAAGCACAACGGCCGTTCTCAGTTAGCGTGGTATCGTTGTAATCTGGTACGCGCAGCTCGTCATCAATCGTAACGTTCTCAACGATTGCGCCAAAACGAATCGCATCCCAAATAATCGGCTCATTCTTCTTTGACAAGTCGATCGTCTTGGCATAACAACCGCCCTCTAAATTGAAGACAGTTCCTTTACCCCAACCATGCTCATCATCACCGATCAAATAACGATCAGGGTCAGCAGACAAGGTTGTTTTACCCGTACCTGATAAGCCGAAAAACAATGTTGTTTCGCCATCATCACCAACATTAGCAGAACAATGCATTGGCAAAACGTCTTTCTCAGGCAACAAGAAGTTTTGGACGGAGAACATCGCTTTCTTCATTTCGCCCGCGTAACGCATGCCCGCCAATAAAACCCGACGCTTGGCAAAGTTAATCATGACCGTGCCATCGCTGTTTGTGCCATCACGCTCAGGCTCACAAACATAGCTTGCTACATTGAGAATTTCCCAAGCCTGTTTATCAGCTGGGTTATATTGCTCCGGTCGAATAAACAAATTTCGACCAAACAAATTTTGCCACGCTGTTTCAGTCGTGACTTTAGCTGCCAGATAGTTGTCTGGATCGGCCCCGACGTGCAGATGAGACACGTAGCTGTCTTTTTCTGCTAGATAAGACTCTACACGCTCCCACAAAGCATCGAACTTGGCTGCATCAAACGGGCGGTTTACGGCGCCCCAGCTGATTGCATCCGATGTGCTTGGCTCATCAACGATAAACCGGTCCATAGGAGAGCGCCCAGTTCTTTTGCCTGTCGTAACGACAAAAGAACCATTGGCAGCCAACCTGCCTTCTTTGCGCTCAAGTGCATGTTCAACCAAAATTGCTGAACTTAGATCAACATAAGTGTTACTCACTTCGACCTCACTTGAATTAGAGTTTGACCAGTGCTGGCCTCGAAAAATTTGGGGCGCCATTATGCCAAATAGCTGTATAAAAAACGACTTCTTTTAAGGAGCACTGCCTGTGATAGAGAATTTCTCAGTAATAGCGCACAGTTAATGGGTCATTCCCGCACTAAACAAGGTATTAATTGCGGTCCGATCAAACTCATATTGCTCACCACAAAACTGACAATCTATCGAAATAACGGGTTCGTCCTCAAGAATCTCAAGAGCCTCCTGCTGACCCAAGGCCTTCACTGAAGCCAAAGACCGCTCTTCTGAGCACGAACACTGAAACTGAACCGACTCTTTCTCAAATAGCAACACTTGCTCTTCATGAAACAAGCGCGTGATTAAAGTCTGATTATCTTCGCAAGAAAACTCTTCTGGCGTTAAGGTTTTAGCCAACTGGAGAATACGATTCCATGCGTCCTGATCTTCAATATTTCGATATTCTGGCAGTTTCTGGAGCATTAGCCCGTGTGCTCCCTGCTCAGTCACTTGAAACAAGAAGTAAGTATCTAGTTGCTCCGAAAGCTCAAAGTAGTGCTCTAAACATTCGCTAATTTGCGCACGTTCCAAGGGCACAATGCCTTGATAGCGCTTGCCCTTGTCAGGGTCGATCGTAATAGCAAGCTGGGCCGAGCCAATCAAATCCAACAAGTTGCTACTCGTTAGAGCGGCACTTTCATCATAATTAGCCAAGCATCTAAATGTCTTGTCATGGCGTGCTTCGGACATCAATAGGCTAACTGAGCCTTGCCCTCGAGCGTGAATCGATAACAAACCTTCAAATTTTAAAGTCCCCGTCAGAAGAACCGACGCTAGGGCCGTTTCGCCAACCAAACGATTAATCTCTGGCGGATAGTTCTTATTCCTAACCGACGAAAAAAAACTATCATTCAGACGAACCCATTCGCCTCGAATCTGTAATGTTTCAAACATAAACTTCTGAAATGAATCTTTATCCGTCATAGTCACTCTAACTTCAATTATCAGTATTTTTTTCACGAAAGCGATGGATCAACCGCCTGTCGCGCTTATTGGGTCGGCGCAGCGGAACCGGCTGGCCCGCATTCAGATCTTTTCTGGCTGCCAATGCTTGCTCACGCTTTACGATGCTTTCTGGCGTTTCTTCATAAAGCATTTGGGCGAGACTAGCCGCCTGTCGCCGGTCGTACAATTTTTTTACCAGAACTTCTTTCTCTAGCCAGCCCTGACGTATCTCCAAGATTACATCAAGCTCTACAATTCGGCCCGGTTTACAGCGCTGGCCATTATAGTGAACCTTGCCACCGTCAATCGCCTCTTTCGCCAACGAGCGAGTTTTAAAAAAACGCGCTGCCCAAAGCCACTTATCAAGACGAACTTTAAGTGCATCAGTCATACGGTAACACGTCATTAAAGTCTGACATCAACGGAAACTCGCTATCTAGGCGTGCAGATTTTTGGCTATCAGGACACGCTATCGACACCAAATGCTTAATTCCGGCAGCCTGCGCAGACTTCAGTACCGATTCATTATCATCAATAAATAAAGTGCTTCGATGGGAGAAAGGTTTGTGCCGATGAAAGTCAGCCCAAAATGAAACATCTTCTTTTGGCTTTCGATAGTCATGAGAGCAAACGACATCATGAATTAGACTTTCCAAATCAGTGTGTTTGAACTTAATGTCGATACTACCTTGGTGTGCGTTGGTAACTAAAACTGCACGATAACCGCGGCTATTTAGTGCAATCAAAAACTCTTTTGCATTCGGCCGATAAGCAATGCGGCTGGCGACTTCGTACTTAAGTGACATTAAGTCGATATCAAGCTCGTCAGCCCAAAAATCAAGACAATACCAATTGAGCGAACCGTGGTAACGCGTGAACATATCATTCAAACGCTTGTTCGCTTGAACGTCATCAAGACCTTTTATTTCTGCAAAACGTTGTGGCAAATGTGTCAACCAAAAATAGTTGTCATAGTGAAGGTCCAACAGAGTTCCATCCATATCCAAAAAGACAGTATCAATATTTTTCCAGTCAATCATAAATCACCCTATAATGCGTTGCGCTCACTTAACGCCGCTGCGGTTGGGCGCTATTCTAACGATTCGTCTGATCGGAGACTAGCGTATTAAACGTTCGCCAATCCAGATTCACATTAATTCAAAAGAAAGAGGACAATTCATGCCGGACTTGAAATCATTGATCCCCCCTTTAAAACAAATCGTTATCGACGCCGGCAACGCAATTCTTGAGGTTTATAACTCACCGTCACCGATTGAAGTAGATAACAAAGCGGACGACTCTCCCGTCACAAAAGCAGATGTCGCTGCCCATATCATTATTGAAAAAGGCTTAACCTCACTAAATTGTGGTTATCCAATACTCTCTGAAGAAGGCGGGCTACCGGAGTATGCCGAAAGAAAATCATGGGAGCGCTATTGGCTCGTGGACCCTTTAGATGGAACCAAAGAGTTCATCAATAAGAATGGCGAATTTACAGTTAACATTGCGTTGATAGACAACGAACAAGCTATTCTTGGTTTTGTTTACGTTCCCGTCACTGGCGTACTTTATTATGGCGCACAGGGTCATGGCAGCTGGAAAGAAGATAACGGAAAAATCACTAAGCTTGCTGTAAAGAATCTCTCTTTCGATCGAAGTATTCGTATTGTTGGAAGCCGCCGCCATGGAGCCGAAGCACTAGAAACGCTGCTTGAAACCATTACACCGAAGTTTCAAGGCGCAGAACTCGTCAGCATGGGAAGCTCTTTAAAGATATGTGCACTCGCAGAAGGAACTGCGGATTGGTACCCTCGTCTCGCACTCACAAGCGAATGGGATACGGCCGCCGCACATGCCGTTCTAAGTTATGCAGGCGGAATAATCTTAAACCCAGCATTGGAACCCTTGCGTTACAACACCAAGGACTCACTGCTAAATCCTTATTTTCATGCGGTAGGTGATAGCAGTTTCTGCTGGTCAGATATGATAAAGCCCGATCAAAACTGATCAGGCTTTATTAACGATGTGTTTAGCAAACAGTGGGTCGAGCGACTACTTGTCTTCTTGCTCTACTGTTTGAGTGACTTTTCGGCCATTGGCTGTGCAGCCTAAACAACGAACAAACGTTGTTTCAAATGGACCTTCAACCAATACGTCCCATGCTTCACCAACGTTACCGCCCAAAGCAGAAAACGGAGACGAGATAATGAACAGACCCGCTCCGATAATGGTTGTCGCAAGCATGACAGGTCTTACAAACAACGCATCTCCGGTCATCGCAATCGCCGAAGGTGTCTCTTCAATCGTACTAGACCAGCCAGTTGACGGCACTAAGATGCACGCACACAACGCCACCATCTGAATAAACTTTGAAACCTCAAAGTGCATACATTTTCTCCCAATTTGCACCAAATAAATCATATTCTAGCTATAAGTTTAGCTAGTTTATGAATTAACTATAGCCTCTAAATCCTTACTGTCTAATCAAAAACGTCGACCGTCCCTTATTTTTGGCACGTCACACAATACACGGTAGAACGCTGGTTCTGGCGAACCTCTTTCAAAGGTTTTGAGCAACGTTTACAAGGCAGTCCCTTTCGCCCATAAACATACAACTGTTGCTTAAAATATCCGGGCTCTCCATTGCTATTAACAAAGTCTCGTAGCGTCGTGCCTCCTTGTTCAATCGCTCGCTCTAAAACACTTTTAACGTTGCTCACTAGGCTTTCCATACGCTTCATCGAAATATTGCCTGCCGCGCGCTTCGGCGAAATTCCAGACAAAAACAATGCTTCGTTGGCGTAGATATTACCCACCCCAACGACAATAGAGCCATCCATCAGAAACTGTTTTATGGCCGTTTTTCGGCCGACTGCTTTCTCGTACAAATAACCGGCGCTAAACTCTTCCTCTAACGGCTCAGGCCCTAGGCCTCGAATTAAAGGGTGCGAGGCCCAGTCATCGCTCCATAAGACTGACCCGAAACGCCGGGGGTCATTGAACCGAAGTTGCTTCCCATTCGACAATGAGAACACGAGGTGGTCATGTTTTTTGAGAGGCTGAGACGGTTCACTTAAACGCAAACTTCCTGACATCCCAAGGTGAATCAACATCGCTCCATGAGCAAGATCCACCACCAAATATTTTGCACGGCGCGACACACCCAAAACGAGTTCGCCTTCTAAACGATAAATTTCATCAGAAACAGGCCAGCGTAAACGCCCGCAATGAACCTTCACAGATTCGATGATATGCTGGCATAAGTATGGTTCAACACCACGGCAGGTCGTCTCAACTTCGGGTAATTCAGGCACAGTAAGTTCTCTTTCACTAATCGTTCATTGCGGCAGGCAACAAATTGTCCACAGATCAAAAACAGCAGACCCAATATCTCGGCATAGATGCTGGCGGCACGTTCACTGACTTTGTATTAGTCAGTGCTAAAGAGCGCAAAATACATAAAGTTCTTTCAACACCAGAAAATCCAGCACTTGCGATCCTCCAAGGTATCCAAGAGCTGGGGCTTAACAAAAAGCTATCAAAGGGGCAGCTATACATTGTTCACGGCAGCACCGTCGCAACCAATGCAGCACTAGAGCGCAAAGGTGCTCGCACTGTATATGTTACGAATAAAGGTTTCAAAGACATATTAACGATTGGCCGACAAGCCCGGCATGACTTATACAATTTATGCCCGAAGCCTGTCGAAGCGCCAGTTCCACCCGACTTATGCTTAGAGGTCAATACTCGCCGAGATGCGGCAGGCTCCCTAATTTCACCACTAACAGAACAAGACATTTATCAGTTAATCGAAAAAATCGACGCATTATCACCCGAAGCCGTTGCCATTAACCTTTTGTTCTCGTTCATTGAACCAAATGAAGAAGTTAAACTCGAGGAGGCCCTACGGGAAAAATACTTCACGTCACGATCATCATTTGTACTACCCAAATACAAAGAATACGAAAGAGGCATTGCAACATGGCTAAATGCCAGCCTTGGCCCGAAAGTAAACCAGTATATGAATACGCTAATAGAACAACTAGAAGGGTGCCCCATTTCGGTTATGCAGTCGAGCGGCGGAACAATGGATATTTCGCAGGCCGCACATCGTGCAGTGAATCTTCTCCTTTCAGGTCCCGCAGGCGGCCTATCTGCTATAAGAAACATATCCAAGCAATGCGGAATTGATAAAATAATCAGTTTTGATATGGGGGGAACATCAACCGATGTTGCCTTACTTGATGGCGACTTTTCTCTCACAGATGAGGGCACCATCAACCATTGGCCCATCGCTATTCCTATGTTGGACATCGTGACCATTGGCGCGGGTGGCGGCTCTATCGCATGGCAAGATCAGGGAGGCATGCTGCATGTAGGACCTCAATCTGCCGGTTCATTCCCTGGGCCTGCTTGTTATAACAAAGGCGGCAAAGATGTCACGGTCACCGACGCAAACCTCATACTCGGCCGCTTACTACCCAACGCTTTTCTGAATGGCACAATGCCCCTCAGTGCTGACAAAAGCCAAGAGGCTCTAAGCAATTTAGGGCGAAAGCTAAACATGCCCCCGACTACTGCGGCTAAAGGCGTTATTTCAGTTGCTGAACACGAAATGATTCAAGCCCTCAACGCGATTTCAATAAAAAAAGGCCACAACCCGTCCGAGTTCGTACTTTGTTGTTTTGGTGGCGCCGGAGGGCTGCACGTCTGCTCTCTAGCAGAAAATCTTGGCATCCGACAAGCAATTGTCCCGATCAATAGTGGTGTGCTTTCTGCAGCAGGGATGCTGGCAGCACCCAAGCAAAGAAGGTTAACCCAGACACATATTCGATGTTGGACAGATGTACGCCAAAATGAATTGGAAAGTATTTTCTCTGCGCTAGAACAGCAAGGGCTATCTTCGTTACGAAAAGAAGCTCCAGCCGACGCCGAGGTTTCAGTTCTGCGCAGCGTAGACCTTCGATATCAGGGGCAAAGCTATTCGCTGAACGTTCCCTATGACGAGCGTTCAGCTGCGCATTTCATTGCCCTCCACATCGAGCAATATGGTCACCAACTAAATCGCACTGTAGAGCTGGTCAATCTATGTGTTGACCTTACTATACCGACCAACGTAAGCCTGCCAATGCAGCAATTCCCGCAGTCTCAGCCCCTGCCATACCAATATATAGCGATGGCCGATGATGATAGTTCAACGCCTGTCTATGAACGAGGCTCACTGAACACTCAACATAAACTGACTGGCCCGCTGCTAATAACAGAACACGTGTCCACCACTTGGGTGAAAAGTGGGTGGCATTGCTACCTAGATGTTTTTGGAAATCTACTGTTAATCAGGGACTGATTTGCTATGATTCCTTCCATTAGATGAAAATTGCACAGCGAACCGCTGAAATTTTCTTCAGTTTTTAATGTTGGAGTAGTTATGTTGGGTTTTGATTGGTGGGTCAATGGAGTTCTTGACCTGAGCGTTTGGCAAAAAGTTGTGGCAACGCTAATAATGACGCAGGTGACCATTGTCAGCGTCACTCTTTATTTACATCGGCACTCAGCGCACAACTCGCTCGATTTACATCCAGTCCTTAAGCATTTTTTCAGACTTTGGCTATGGATGGGCACTGGCACAAATACGAAAGAGTGGACGGCCATTCACCGTAAACATCACGCAAAATGTGAAACTAAAGACGACCCGCACAGCCCAGTTGTCAAAGGGTTAAAGAAAGTATTCTGGCAAGGCGCCGAATTGTATCGCGACGAGGCACTAAACACAGAAACCCTAGAACGCTTTGGTCAACGAACACCTGATGACTGGGTCGAACGCAATGTATATGGACGCCATAAGCTTAAAGGCATTGCATTAATGTTTGTTCTCGACGTGCTGTTTTTCGGCGTTGCAGGCATTACAGTTTGGGCTGTTCAAATGATATGGATTCCTTTCTTTGCTGCTGGCGTTATTAATGGTTTGGGCCATGCTTGGGGCTATCGCAACTTTGAATGTAAAGACGCAGCAACAAACATTGTACCTTGGGGAATTTTAATCGGCGGGGAAGAGCTGCATAACAATCACCATACGTACCCTAATTCAGCCAAGCTGTCGGTTAAACCATGGGAATTCGATATAGGCTGGTTCTGGATTCAACTGTTTAGCTTTTTTGGTCTCGCAAAAGCGAGAAATATTGCACCGGTCGCAATTACCAACGACACCAAAAATGAACTAGATACGGACGCAATTAAAGCAATTATTCATAATCGCTTTCATGTCTTATCCGAATACCACAAAAAAGTCATGGTCCCCGTAATCAATGAACAAAAAGCAAAAATGCAACGCAACGAACGTGCAGCATACCGCAAGGCTAAGCTACTTCTAACGCGAGAACCAAAGCTAGTGAAAGAAAAAGAAGTCGCTAGAATTGACCTCATGCTTGAACAGAATCAAATGATTAAAGTCATTTATGAAAAGTCTCAAGAACTACAAGAAATTTGGAAACGTAACCCCGGAAGCAGGATTCCCGAGAAGCTAGGCGAATTGATGGAATGGTGTCGCCAAGCCGAGCAAAGTGGTATCACTGCCCTCGAAGAGTTTGCCGCTCAATTAAAATGTTATTCGCTAGTGCAGACTTCATATAGTCGATAAGAAACCTGCCCCGCTTCTTTTTGTTTCAACAGTTGCCAGCCCACTGGAATAATAGGTGCTGGCAATTCTTTCTCTTGCTCAATATATACCAATGCATTTTCTGCCAAGCTGCCGCTAGAAATTAAGGCATCTATCGCTGGCTGCAATAAATTTTTCCTGAATGGCGGATCAAGTAAAACTACATCAAAAACCGACGTTTCAGTATGTTGCCAAACCAGCGCATCTATTTGAACCACACTAGCTGACGCCTGCAGTAACTCTCGATTCTCATTCAAGGCACTTACGGCGCTTTTACTAAGTTCTAAAAATACACAGTGCCCAGCGCCTCGCGACAGCGCTTCAAAGCCTAGAGACCCGCTACCCGCAAACATATCGAGTACTTGCGCGCCAGGTAAGTAAGGAGATAGCCAGTTAAAAACGGTTTCGCGAACCCTGTCGGTGCTGGGGCGAAGGCCGTCAACGCTAGGAAAGGCCAAACGGCGACTGCCCCATTCACCTCCAATAATACGAAAAGAACCCTGACGATTATTTTCAGGTTTATGGTGTTTTTTCGTTCGAGCTCGCATTAGAATTTCCCACTGATTCGGACTACGTTTCGGATAATACTCTTTGATTCAAGCCGGAATGTAGAGCTTGGAACAAAAAACATCAACAATGAGTCAAAGACTTCTCTCAAATCAGGTAAAGTACGAGACACTCTTTCTCCTTTAAAACCAAATTTTTATGTCATTACCTATTCTTATCTCACTAATCATACTTGCCAGCATTGCTCTCATTTTTATTGCTGACCTGGTTCGCTCAAGCAAGCAACGGCCGAAAACTAAACAAATAGAGCAAAAGCCCCATGATTCGTCTCGAGCGCAACAGCGCGCATTGGCTGACAAGCCTGCCGGAGTCGCCCAGGAGCTTACACCAGAACCTGCACCAGAACCTGCACCAGAACCTGCACCAGAACCTGCACCAGAACCTGCACCAGAACCTGCACCAGAACCTAATTTTTTTGGCCGCATTAAGTCAGGCCTATCAAGAACGCGCAAACAGTTTTCCACTGGATTCGGTGATTTGTTCCTCGGCAAAAAAGAAATTAACGATGAGCTATTTGAAGAAATCGAAACCGTTCTTTTAACCGCAGATATCGGCATCGATGCGACCACTAAAGTAGTTAAAGCGATCACCGAGAAATCTAGCCGTAACGAACTGAAAGATACCGATGCAGTATACGACGCACTGAAACAAGAGCTCGGTGGCATGCTAGAAACTAATCAAACACCGCTAACCATTGATACCAGCAAGTCACCCTATGTTATTTTAGTCGTTGGCGTAAACGGCGTGGGGAAAACGACTACCATTGGCAAAATGGCCAAACGGTTTCAAGGAATGGGCCACTCCGTTATGCTCGCGGCTGGCGATACCTTTCGGGCCGCAGCCGTCGAGCAATTACAAGTCTGGGGAGAGCGTAATGACGTACCAGTAGTTGCTCAGCATACCGGCGCTGACAGCGCCTCGGTAATCTTTGATGCCGTCGAATCGGCCAAATCAAAAGGTATCGACATATTAATCGCGGATACTGCGGGTCGTTTGCAGAACAAAGACAACTTAATGAATGAGCTCAGCAAAGTTGTGCGTGTCATGCAAAAAATAGATGACACGGCACCGCATGAAGTCATGTTAGTGCTTGACGCTGGAACCGGTCAAAACGCTCTTAACCAAGCTCAGGTTTTTCAAGAAGCGGTTGGCGTTACTGGAATCAGCTTAACCAAACTAGACGGCACCGCCAAAGGTGGGATCATTTTTGCGATCGGAAATGCACTGCAATTACCCATCCGCTTTATTGGTGTTGGTGAACAAATCGATGACCTCAGGCCTTTCGAAGCCAAAGAATTTGTTAGCGCTCTATTTGATGAAGCCTAGGCCCTAGACGAAGACCCACTATGATTCAGTTTACCAATGTCGACAAACGTTACGAAGATGGCTACGAAGCGCTTAGCAACGTATCACTGAACATGAATCGAGGTGAAATGGCGTTTTTAACAGGTCATTCCGGTGCAGGAAAAAGCACGCTGCTAAAGCTGATCATGTTAATGGAGCGTGTGAGTAAGGGCCGTTTAGTCGTCGGCGGCCAAGATCTAAACACCATTAGAAAACGCCAAATTCCCTATTTTAGGCGCCATATTGGAGTCGTCTTCCAGAACCACCGTCTACTATTCGATCGTACAGTGTTTGACAACGTCGCGCTTCCGTTGGAAGTTGCAGGAAGTAACCCGCGAGAAACGGGCAAACGCGTGCGAGCAGCACTAGACAAAGTCGGTTTGTTATCGAAAGAGAAGCTAAACCCATTTCAACTGTCTGGTGGAGAACAACAACGAATAGGCATTGCCCGTGCAGTAGTAAATAAGCCTCCAGTGCTACTCGCTGACGAACCAACAGGAAACCTTGACCCAGCACTATCCGAAGAAATTATGAAACTGTTTGCTGCATTCAACCAAGTCGGTGTTACCGTTCTGATCGCCAGCCATGACTTAGAGCTCATTTCGCAAATGGACCATCGCGTCATAGAGATCAATAAGGGTCGAATACTACACAGTAGTGGTAAACACTAAAATGGCAGATAAAAAAAAGAAACAGAAGGATTTGAAAAAGCCCAAATCATCAAGTGGCGCAGCGAAAGTGTCGGGTAAGAATAGCTCGTTACAAAGCTATATTAATAACCATTTAAAAGTCTCAAAACTTAGTTTTAAAGAACAAACGGACCGTCCATTTTCAACACTACTTACATGCTCAGTGATTGGTATAGCGTTAGTTCTACCAACACTTCTCCTCATTTTGTTAACCAATGTCAGTGCTGCGAATATTGATTGGGAAGGCTCAGCCAAAATCACCTTATTTCTTGACCAAAACACTACCGCTCTTGAAGCAGGAACACTCTCGCAATCTATCGCAAAGCATAATAGCGTGGCTAATACTGCTTTTATTGATAAAGACCGAGCACTAGAGGAATTTCGGTCTCAATTTGAGCTAGGCGATGTTGTCCAATTTTTAGATAGAAACCCGCTTCCCCATGCCATCATCGTTACCCCCGCCGATACGCTCGAAGAAGTCCGCCAAATTGAACTGCTCATGGAAGAACTTGAAACATTGGAACTTGTCGAGTCCGGGCTACTCGACGCACTTTGGGTACAGCGCTTGCAATCAATCACATCGTTTCTTGAAAAAGCCGTACTACTCATCGCCCTTATGTTAGCAATAGCCGTGCTGTTGATACTTGGTAACACCATTCGTTTAGCGATAGAAAATCGAAAAGAAGAAATCGCAGTGCTTAAACTTGTTGGCGGCACGACGCCGTTTGTCTGCCGACCCTTTCTTTATATGGGCGTGCTCTATGGACTAGGCGGCAGCGTCATTGCAACGGTTCTGACAGCGATAATTATTGCGATTCTCAATACGCCTATCGAAGAGCTGGCAAGGTCATACCAAAGCACTTTTGAGTTGTCAGGACTAGACTTCGAATCTACACTTCTCTTAATCTTATTCGGTACAGGCTTAGGATGGCTCGGCGCTTGGTTAGCCGTACGCCGGCACTTAGATGAAATTGAGCCTACCTAGCAAAAGCTAACTTTGCATATAAAATAGCGACGTACTCGACTTAAGCCCTAAACCTTACAAAATTTATGGAACTATTCTAACGGTTGCTGGTCTTAGTAGAGCAATGTTAGAATTCGTGACCAATTTATCTGGAGATTGTTAATATGGGTACAAGCCTACAGCCCGTTGATATGCTTACACCGGGTGCAAACCTGGAGTCGTATATTCAGGCCGTGAACGGTATCCCTATCCTTTCCGTCGAAGAAGAACGAAAGCTAGCCGAACGCCTTCATGACGAAAACGATCTAGAAGCGGCACGACACATGGTCATGTCTCACCTTCGTTTTGTCATCCATATCGCTAAAAGCTACTCTGGCTATGGCCTCGCGCAAGCTGACCTGATTCAAGAAGGAAATGTAGGGCTAATGAAAGCAGTCAAACGTTTCAACCCTGAATTTGGCGTTCGAGTCGTATCTTTTGCAGTCCATTGGATTAAAGCAGAAATTCATGAGTTTATTTTGCGTAACTGGCGAATCGTTAAAATTGCCACAACAAAAGCTCAGCGAAAAATGTTTTTCAACCTGAGAAGTTCAAAGAAACGTTTGGCTTGGTTTACACATGCCGAAGTGAATTCTGTCGCGGAAAACTTAGGGGTAGAACCAAAGGTTGTTCGTGAAATGGAAGGACGTCTTAGCGCGCATGATACCGCATTTGACGCCAGTTCGGACGATGACGACGATACAGCTTATCAAGCGCCGGCGAATTACTTAGAAGATCATAGCCAAGATCCGGCAAAACGCCTAGAAAAGTTGGATTGGACTCAGGACTCTAATACTCGCCTGCGTGACGCGTTAAAGACGCTAGATGAGCGAAGCTTAGATATCTTGTCAAAACGCTGGTTGAGCGAAAGCAAATCTACACTGCATGATTTGGCAGGAGAATATGGTGTATCCGCAGAACGAATACGTCAGCTCGAAAAGAACGCCATGAAAAAAGTGAAAGTTTTAATGGAACCATAGTTAAAACTAGCAATTTCAAAACCGCCTCTTTGGCGGTTTTTTTATGATTAAAACTTAGGCTTTTTGTGAGGTGTTTCTTGAAAATTTCTTTTTTGGGCGTCGGTTTAATGGGCGCACCAATGGTACAGCGCTTAATCGACCATGGTTTTGAACTTACACTATGGAATCGTACCGTATCTAAAGCGGTAGCCTATTCTGAACATGCCTGCATTGCTAACTCACCAGAAGACGCAATCAAAGATGCCGACATAGTCATTACGATGCTCGAAAGTGGCCCTATCATTGACAAATTACTCTATCAAAGCGATGCGTACCTCTCGCTTAAAACCAGCTGCTTAGTCATAGACATGAGCTCAATTACGCCCGAAATCGCAAGATCGCACGCGGAACAAGTTAGCAGCGTAAACGCGAACTATTTAGACGCTCCAGTTTCTGGCGGTACCGTTGGCGCAGCTCAAGGAACGCTTTCTATTATGGTGGGTGGTCAACGCAAGAAATACGAACAGGCTCAGCCTATTTTCGCAGCACTTGGTAAATCAACTTACATTGGCCCCAGCGGAAGCGGTCAACTATGTAAGCTCGCCAACCAAGCTATCGTAGGTATCACCATCGGAGCAGTATCAGAGGCATTATTGCTCGCTTCGGCCGGTGGTGCTGACACCGCAGCAGTAATAGAAGCGCTAAGCGGCGGCTTCGCGTCTAGTAGGGTATTGGAGCTACATGGCAAGCGTATGCTCGAAAGGGACTTCGAACCTGGTGCCACAAGTCGTGTACAACTTAAAGATATGCGTAGTATCTTAGACGAGGCACGCTCGGAAAACCTGACACTACCTCTTTCCCAACGAACGTATGAAAGCTACTTATCACATATAGCAAATGGCCGAGAAAACCTCGATCACAGCAGTCTTTTGCTAGAACTTGAATACCTAAATCAGCGCCGTCTAACGCACTAAGAGACTCATCAGAATAATACAATGCCTAAGTTTGCCGCCAACCTCACCATGCTATTTCAGGAAGTGCCATTTCTAGAACGTTTCTCCAAAGCAAAGTCCGCCGGTTTTAGCTATGTTGAATATCTGTTTCCTTACGCTTGGGAGCCTAATGTTCTCGCCGAACAACTCACACAAAATAGTCTGACCCAAGTTCTGTTTAACCTACCAGCCGGAAATTGGGCTGCAGGCGAGCGCGGCATTGCCTGTCTGCCTGAGCGAACAGAGGAGTTTAAACGCGGCGTTTCTCTGGCCGCCGAATATGCTTTCGCTTTAAACGTCAAACAAGTTAACTGCCTAGCTGGAATTCGGCCCAAAACACTTAAACATGAAATAGCACTCGATACCCTCATGGGCAACCTCCAATATGCAGCAGACTATCTAGCGAAAGACGGCACCCACTTAGTAATCGAACCGATCAATAGCCGAATAGACATGCCCGGTTTTTTTCTTGACCAACTATCATTAGCCGCCCAAATAATTGATGAGCTTAACCACCCGAATATCTCATTACAGTTTGACATCTACCACACGCATATAATGAACGGTAATGTTGAAAAACAGTTCCTACAGCATTTAGATAAAATTGCGCATATTCAGTTTGCCGACTTCCCTGGTCGACATGAGCCTGGCACCGGCGAGATCGACTTTTCAACAGTCTTTGAAGCAATTCAAAAATCAAACTACTCTGGCTACATCAGCGCAGAATACATCCCTTCACAAACCAGCAAAACGTCGCTGGATTGGTTACAAACATTTAACTAGTTGGAATTTTGGCGCTCATGTTAAAAATCAGTGTTGGCAAGCAGAATCCATTGCAGCCTCGCAGTAAAGGTCTATTGATATGAGTTGGTGGGGAAAAGTCATTGGTGGCGCATTCGGTTTCGCGCTAGGCGGGCCAATTGGCGCACTGCTCGGCGCAAGTATCGGGCATACTTTCGATAAAGGCCTTAGCGGCATAAATGCGGACGCCAGCCTTGGTTTTGGCTCTGCAGCAGACCAAGAACGGATACAAGCGGCATTTTTCACTGCTACTTTCTCGATAATGGGCCGCATCGCGAAAGCTGACGGGCAAGTATCCAAACATGAAATTGAAGTCGCCGAGCAAACCATGGCGCGAATGCAGCTTGATGATGAACAAATTCGAACCGCCAGAGCGCTTTTTTCGGAAGGAAAATCTGAGCAGTTCGACTACCAATCTATCGCCCAGCAACTTCGCAAAGAATGCGGACGCCGCAAGAATCTCTTACAAATGTTCATGGAAATTCAGCTGTCGACTGCATTAGCTGACCAGGACCTTCACCAGGAAGAGCAGCGCATCCTCCTTGATATCGCCAATATTTTGGGCTTTCAGCGTGCCCAATTTGAAAAGCTACTCGCCATGGCTGCAGCCCAGCAACGTTTTGGTTACTCCCAACGTTCACCGAAGGCGAGACTTGAAGAGGCCTATGATGTACTCGGTCTCCAACAGAATTGTAGTGATACAGAGCTAAAAAGAGCCTATCGAAAACTGATAAGCCAGCACCATCCTGATAAACTCGTGTCCAAAGGACTTCCTGAAGAAATGATGAAGATAGCGACCGAAAAGACACGGGAAGTAAAAGACGCTTATGAACTTATTAAGCACCACAGAAAAAATAGTTAGTTGAGGTTACCCAATGCGCGTACTAGTAATAGAAGATGATAAAGATGTGGCTGCGTATTTAGTCAATGGTTTAAAAGAAAGTGATAATGTTGTTGATCATGCTGCCGACGGAAAAGACGGCTTACTATTGGCTGCTAGTGAAAACTACGATGTTATGATCATAGATCGCATGCTGCCCAGCATGGATGGCCTTTCAATTATTAAAACGATTCGGGCAACCGACAATGACACCCCCGTTTTAATACTCAGTGCGTTAGGCGATGTTGACGACCGCGTTGAAGGTCTTCGCGGTGGCGGGGACGACTACCTTACAAAACCCTTCTCTTTCACAGAGTTGCTAGCGCGCTTAGAGGCCTTGCTTCGACGAGGTCCTAGCTCAGGCTCCGAGCAAGTCACCCATTTAAGTGTTGCTGACCTCGAGATGGACTTACTCGCCCGAACAGTAAAACGCGGTGCCGAGAAAATTGACCTACAACCTCGCGAGTTTCGTTTGCTCGAATATCTCATGAAGCATGCCGGTCAAGTGGTTACGCGCACCATGTTGCTCGAACAAGTTTGGGATTATCACTTTGATCCTCAAACCAACGTTATAGACGTACACATCAGCCGTTTGCGTTCAAAAATAGACAAAGACTTCCCTAAGCAACTACTTCAAACCGTCCGCGGTGCCGGATATATCCTGAGTGAAGATCCTTAAGCTTCTACGTACTTCAACCTTTCAGCTAGCGATCATGTACATGGTACTGTTCGCTTCGTCCGTTTTTATACTGATGGGTTTCATTTATTGGGCAACTGCCGGATATATGTCGAATCAAACGGACGAGACCGTCGAAGCCGAAATTATTGGTTTAGCTGAGCAATATCAAAGGCAAGGCTTGAATGGTCTTATTAGTGTGATTAGGGAGCGCGTGGCGCGTGACCCAAATGGCAAAGCGATCTATCTATTCACAGCGCGAGACTTTATTAAGTTAGCGGGGAATATCGACAAATGGCCAGAAGGCGGCGACGTCCAGGAAGGCTGGTTAAACTTTAATCTATCACCCGAACTGGGGTGGCATAAAGAACAAATACATCCCGCTAGAGCCCGAGTTTTCATCGTCCCAGGGGGCTTGCGATTGCTCGTCGGCCGTGATGTCAGCGAGTTTATGGCAGTAAAACAGTTAGTCGAGCGCGCTATCAATTTTGGTATGGCGATTACCTTCGCACTGGCTATGATCGGCGGCATCATGATGAGCCGCAGCACCGCTCGGCGTGTTGAACTAATTAACAGCGCTAGTCAGCGAATAATGACTGGGAACTTATCTCTTAGGATCCCTGATCGAGGGACGAATGACGAGTTCGACCAACTAGCTCGTAACCTTAATGAAATGCTAGACCGTATCGTCACGCTAATGGAAGGCATCAAACATGTTTCTGACAACATCGCGCATGACCTTAGAACACCACTGACCCGCCTTAGAAATCAACTCGAAAGCACCATGATGAAGGTAGAGCGGCAATCAGATAGAGAGCAGGTTGCAGAAGCAGTTGCAGAAGCAGATCAGCTCCTTGCGACATTCAATGCGCTGTTACGTATTGCTCGTCTTGAAATGGGAGGCAGAGTTGCAAACTTCACCTCATTCAATCTTTCGGAGCTAGTCTCGGATGCTGCCGAGTTATATGAAGCGGTGGCTGAAGATAAAAACCAAAAATTCGAACTTAGTATTGAAGAAAATCTGACGATAACCGGAGACAAAGACCTACTTTTTCAAACGCTGACCAATCTTGTCGACAACGCCATTAAGTATACGCCAGAGGGGGGTGCTGTTTCTTTGCAACTACGCAAGACCAAAGAACATGCCTTAATCGAAGTTAACGATTCCGGAATAGGCATACCCGAAGACGAATTAGATAAGGTATTTGGCCGCTTTTATCGAGTCGCAAAAAGTCGTTCACTACCCGGAAATGGACTAGGTTTGAGCCTTGTAAATGCGGTCATCGAAATGCATCAAGGAAAAATCACCTTGACGAATAATCTTCCGGGCCTACGTGTTGAGATAAAATTGCCTCAGCACGTAAGCATCCCCGAAAAAGAACTTAAGACTGCTTGATACCCTTAACAGAAGCTACCGCATAGCTCACAGGGTAAGTGGCAACCTCATATCCGCTCTTAACATATTGTTGAAAGAGGTTTGCGATGCCTTCAATTTTCGCAACTTTTGATTCTACCCGCGCAGTTAAGCTATCAACTTCGCCCTCGAATCGTTTTTGTCCAAACATCGCTATAGCGATTAAATTGTGGCGATTCACCTGATTATCGACGCCTAGCGCATCAAGCTGGTAGCCTACATTATCTACTTGGCTAAGAAATTTATCGGCAACAGCCATTAATTTTTGTTCGATATTCATATAGGGCTCCTCTTAGGAAAAAAACTGGCGAGTAATGTACGGCGATTATTTAGGTGGCGCAACCTAGCGATAAATAACCTTACGTCACCGTTTTCTCGTAGCTAATGTCAATAATACTCCAGTAAGTTTCACCTGATGGGGATCGCACGAGCGCTTCATCGTCCACCTCTTTCTTAAGTAAGGCTCGAGCCATGGGCGAGTCGATAGAGATGTAGTCCGTACGGCCATATATTTCGTCTACACCCACAATTCTAAACTGTTTGCGGTCCCCTGACTCATTTTCTATTAACACCATCGCGCCAAAGTAGATCTTGCCCTCTTGCTCAGGCGAATACTCAACAACGCGTAAGTTTTCAATCCGCTGACTTAAAAAACGAACACGGCGATCAATCTCTCTTAATAGTTTCTTGTTGTATTGATAGTCAGCGTTTTCACTGCGGTCACCTAATGCTGCCGCCCAATTAACTTTCTTAGTGACTGCTGGACGCTTTTCGCGCCACAAAAAATCCAACTCTGTTTTTAAGTCATCATAGCCAGTTTTTGTAATAAGATTGGTTTTCAAAAAGCTCGCTCTCTATGTATCCAAATCGTAGGGTCTTTGCGCATTCAAGATAAATCATAAGGACTCAAGCACAGTTTGGCTACGCTAAGATTCATGTTTAATTTCAGCTATGGTATCAAGGAAACATAATTTTCTAGGATTACAAAATGAAGAGAAAAATTCTCGCAATGTCCATCGTCCTGCTAAACGCAAATGTGTATGCAGATGAAGACCTAGATTGGGAGCTCGACTTTTCAATTGAACAGAAAAGCACAAAGGAGGACTTCCCTCTGCGGGAAATTAGCCAAGCAGAGCTGTCGAACGCAGCCATTCCGGGCGCGTTAAAAGTAGTGCAAACCGGTCAGCCATCTAGAGACGCTCGACCCGCTCACGCGCAAGAAGCAGAAAAAAATGACAAACGAAAAGTTGAAGAACTAGAAACAAGCGAGAATGAAGACCTCACAAAAGAGGCATCAACAATTTTTATAATACCCGATATTCCGCCTATCGAGTTTCAACAACAAACCTATAAAGCTCCCGATGGGCGAGACTACGGCCGCCTTGAAACAAACACCGTAGAACGCCCTTAGTAGTTTAAGAGAGTAATAAAGTTGTTAACTCTCGCAGCTATCCTGAAAAATAAAGGCAGCGGTAAAGTGGGCGCTCAGATATCCCTACTTGATCAGGATTAAACGGCCAATCTTAGCAATAGTTCAATGCTTGAAATCAACTTAAAGCACTACTAACATCCATAGTCCATAAACTGATTCACCATGCATATGTTAACCCTCCTTATTGAGTTTTTGCGCAAAACCCCTTGTTATCCTTTTCACAATACTGATTTGCTTTTCACCTGCCTTCTTCCAACCCTTTTCGATATGCGTCTTTATCTGCCTTTTCAGCATGATGATGGGAATCATTTCCCTTGTGCAAAAAAACATGCATGAGCCGGCGGGCTAAAATATAAAATAGGGCAGAAACTCAAACACATACTATCTTTGTTCAATGAGTAAAAAGTAGCTTGCAGCTCCTATCAAACCCATTGCTGCAACGCCTTGGCTCGAACCCCAAAATAATTTATGAGTGCTCATTTTGACCTCTCCCCCAAATTTAAAACCATGAACTCGATGAGATTTCCAATTATCCTAGCAATATGGAGATCTCAATATGAAGAAGCGATATTCAGAAGAACAAATCATCAAGGCCATCAAGCAG
>Ga0209825_1000114_pt1 | contig 83125 bp, 68 predicted proteins | sample EN8Hudsemesocosm_FD_184631 | JGI IMG/M metagenome (GOLD analysis project Ga0209825, IMG submission 184631) | Methane-oxidizing microbial communities from mesocosms in the Hudson Canyon - EN8B Hudson Canyon (SPAdes) (version 2) | ecosystem: Environmental > Aquatic > Marine > Cold seeps | place... | reverse complement strand
GGAGTTAAAGCGATACAAATTCAGGTGTCGATAAACCGCTAGCAGTAGAGCAAAAGCGTTCTTTTCGTATGATCAAAATTTGAAGTATTGGACTAACGCTAAGGAATTAAAGTGTCCCTTTCTGAATATCAGGAAATCGCCAAGTATGAGTTAAAAACATTTTTTAAAATAATAGGATAAAATGATATAACCACAAGCTGCCACTCTCATTGGGCTACGGTACACCGGATCAGAAAAAATAAGCATTATTATGCTTATTTTGGAGGACGAAAATCATGAAATCAAAATCAATCTTAATCAAACTGTTTTTTATTCCTGTTTGTTTACTTCTAAATTTCCCTGCAGTAGGCTTTGCAGAAGGAAAACTTCTCATGGCAATTACTTTTTGGCCGCCTTTTCTGATTGCTTCCTCTGATGAAAAATATGGTTTCGCCGGAATTGACATCGATATTCTAGAAGGTCTGGAAAAGTATTTGAATTTGCCCATTGAAATTCAACAAGCTCCATTCGCAAGAACCTTGGAGATGATTAAGACCGGGGATGTAGACCTGATTTCCAGCGTGGCTTACACAGATAAAAGGAACGAATTTATATTATACGTTCCAACTCCCTATTATGCTGTAGGCCCCGCCTTTTATACCCAGAATGGGCGGGGGCACCTCGTTCAAAACTACGAGGACCTTTATAAATATACGGTTGGATACGTACGTGGTTCCGCATACTTTGAACCGTTTAATTCAGATGCGAAGCTCAAGAAAAAGAGTGTTAATTCAGAAGAGCAGCTGATAAAGATGATGGCATTGGGGCGGTTTGATATTATCATTGGAACAAATCCAAATATTGCCTTTGATATCAAAAACTACAATATCAAACACAAGGTTATGCAGACACAGTATATTCCGGAAAAGAAAACATCGATATATTTCGGGTTGTCGAGGAAGCATAACAATACAATATTACAAGAGAAAATTGATGATTACCTCAAACTAATCATCAGCAATGGAGAATTGAATCAGATCACTGAAAAATATAAATAAAAACTAAATGGTCTATGTATCATATCCTAATATAATGGACAGCAGAGAATCAAAGGGACGATGAGATAAGAATTTATCAATTTCAAAAACCGACTATTTGTCGCAAAAAATATGGAGTTTAAGTTCTATTCAATGATCGTTTTTTGCTCAACTTCGTTTGTTTTTATAATCGATTTCTTCAAACTCAAAAGGTAGTTCTTTGTGCTCAAAGCCAGCAGTATTTCGACGCACCCAAAACGTTCGCTTTTGCTCCAGCCTGTGTGAAAACTCGAATTCGAACTAGAAATGGATTTAAATCAGTCATAGCAAGCACTTTAAGCTTTACTATTGCATATGTTGGGGCATTTTTATTTTGATAATTATGAGGCTTTTTTTGAAAGGCCCTCTTACTCAAGCCTAATAACGTTTAAACCGCATATTACAGCCTTAGATTAAACCTAGAATGACTGCGCCATCATCTCTTTTATGAGTCCGCTAACGCCGAAAATTGAGATCATGCGCTTAAGGTTGTATGCCAGAACGTGTAAATCCATTTCAATACCCACGCTCTTAAACCCTCTTGTCAGTATGTGTGTCGCTCCCATCCATAATTTGATCGTTCCAAAGGGGTGTTCAACCGTTTGTTTTCTGATAAGCATGCTGTCAGGTTTTGACTCTAGAAGTTTCGCCATCATTTCAATTCGGTCAGCATGTTCCCAGCGTCTAAGTCGGCGTGGTTCAGAACTTTTAGAGCACTTGGATCTCATACTGCACGCTTGGCAAACCATAAGGCTACTGCAATATGTTCTGTAGAGTAACCCTTTCTCTGTAATAGTGCCTCTCGGTGTTAATTCTTGTTCAGCGGGACAAATATATAGATTTTTTTCAGAATTATATTTAAACGAAGAGTAATTAAATATGCCTTTTTTAGCACTACTTGATGTATCGATTCTTGGTACGAGTGGCGTCATGCCTGCATCTTGAGCATCCATAATGTCTTGACTGCTGAAATAACCTTTGTCTGCAATAATGGTCAACGCATCATTCTTTAGTGCTACCTGGGCTTGTTTTCCCATCCTGCATAGTTGATTTCTATCTAAGGTATTAGTGAGGTCATGCGCAGCAATTAGGTGGTGCTTACAATCAACAGCACTTTGAAGGTTGTAGCAAACTTTTGTCTCCATGGCTGTCGTTTTCATCAATCTTGAGTCTGGGTCAGTGATGGATATTTGCTTGTCAGGGTGTGCTTCGACTTTATCTTACAGTTCTTTTAATTCAATCAGACGTGCCTTTAGCCAAACTAACTTGTCTGCAATCGGCGTGGTGTCGGTTTCTTGTTCATTCAAATCGATCTTATCGAGTTGGTTAAGGTATCGGTCAATATGCTTCTCAACGCGTGCCATTTCAGTGTTTAGTTTTCTAGGTGTATAATTTTTTGATTTGTTGTTTGAGGCTTTGAATTTACTGCCATCAATAGCAATGACAGCATCACTAAACATATTAAGCTGACGACATAAACCTACGAAGGTTCGGCAGGTTTGTTTGATACCTTGGCCATTATTCTTTCTGAAGTCTGCAATGGTTTTAAAGTCTGGCGCAAGTCGTCCAGTTAACCACATTAGCTCGATATTACGGTTTGCCTCCCGCTCTAATCGGCGTGAAGATTGAATACGATTCAGGTAACCGTATAGATATAACTTGAGCAGCATAGCGGGGTGATAATTGGGCCGGCCCGTATCTTTTGGTACGACGCCTTTAAAGCCTAATTCACTCAAGTCGAGTTCATCAACAAAAACATCAATCACTCTGACAGGGTTTTCTGTGCTGACGAAGTCATCTAACACTTCTGGAAAGAATGTCGCCTGAGCTCGGCTTTTGCCTTTAATGTGATGGGACACGACAGCTACACTTCCTTGTTTTTAAACTGTCGAAATTATATCAAATTTACCGTTTTGAAAGTGATAACTACCAAAGTATTTGGTTATATTTATGAGTTAGCATTAGCAAGAAATGAACCACAGTTTTCACACAGGCTGGCTCACTTCCGTTAGTTATCACGAATTTCAAGCTGGCTGAAATATCCTGAAATACACGAGGTAGTTGAGTGACTACAAAGTGCGAAATTGAGTCACATTAATCAATTCTCTTTCAATAATAGGAATGCGAACAGAAGATCTTTGTCATAAGATATTGGTATCGGTCGACTCTGGTCGATCATATGTAATGTTTTGATGTAAACAAATGTCAAAAGGAATAGAGGCAAAATGCTGAAGTTCGAAATAAGAAAATGCAACGGTGGATTTATTTTTTGGGGTGACTACGGTTCTTTAAAGCCCTTACACAGCCTTATTATGGGTCTAACTGAATACTCTATTTCGCTCGATGCTGAAGGTTTAGCGAGAGATGTCAAAAGTTCATATTTTATGTAGCTATGAGGTACTGTGCCCTAAAAATGGGCTTTATACCTGTGGCGGATTCAGTTGCTGATCATGCAAATCAAATTTTAGAAGGTGGTTTACTCAACTAGTTGAGTAAAGGTTTCTTATTCAAGCTCAACATCTAAAAATGAGCCATCCGGATTAATCGACACACCCCATATCCGATGGCTTGCCTGATGGTTAGAAACCCCAAAAGAAACAATGGTTCCTATCCCTAAATCAAGCTCGTTAATGGATTCAAGTTGGTTAACGAGTTCTTCTTCAGTAAAATATCGCCCAGACCTGAATAATCCCTCTATGAAGATAGTCGCTGATATATAGCCTTCAAGTGAAATGAAACCGGGATCTTCATTTGGATAATATGTTTGTAAATCTTTTCTATACTTCAACACGCCAGTGGCATAAGAGTCATATAGTGGAACGACTTGAGTGATTAATACTTTTTCCGCATAGTCAGGCCCTAACTCTAGCAACAATTCAGCGAGTGCTCGTGCCCCGACAAATGAGACATTGGCAATTTCACCTTGATAACCCGCATTTTTTATTGCACGAGTAAAAGCAGCGCTAGCTGAGTATGTTCCGACAATAATAACAGCCTCAATAGTTTCAATTTCTTGCGTGAACTTCAGCACAGCCTCTGAGACTTGAGATGTGTTTCGGGTATAACTTGCTGTGATCAGCTGTTCATTATTTATGTGGTACACAGAGAGGGCTTTTTCAACACCGATTAAACCATCTAGTCCGAAGCTATCATCTTGGTAGAATACGGCTATTTTGTCGGCTGATACATTTTTCGAATTGACAAAATAATGAACAATTGCTTCAGTTTCTTCTGCATAACTGGCGCGATAGTTAAACACATAACGATCTGGAGGGTTATTTCTCAGCAGCGATGCACCAGAAAATGTACCAAACATGACGGTATTGTTTTCTAACACTATGGGTAAAATAGCTTTTGCAGTAGGGGTACCAACATTACCAAGTAGAGCTAAAACACCTGAATCGGGCTTTAAAAATGCCTTAATATTTTCCTGAGCTAGAGCGGGTTCATATTTATCATTTTTGGCAATGAGCTGTAATTTTCGGCCATGGATACCTCCCGCTGCATTGACCGCTTTGAATAAGGTTTCGACGCCGATCTGCATTGAGCGGCCTAATTCTTTGGCACTGCCACTAAAAGCCGCACTCATGCCGATAAGGATTTCATGGTCACTTACCCCTCGGGCATTACTTTTTCCCTGAATGCTATGTACCCATAAATCATGTACTTGATAATGAAGAGGTTTTATCAACCAGGCGCTGAGTATTATGCTGGTGATACATACTCCAAGGACTAAACATAATGTCATTTTACGGCGAGAGGAGGCTTGTATGGCAGCACGGTGAAGTGAGGGGGTGATGCTGGGTTTATGCGTACTGGGATGAAGCGATGCTTGAGGTTCATCTATTGTTTTAGCATGAACGACGGCCTGAATATCCCCTAAGGTAACAGGTTCCATAGTGATAGGCGATGGCATGGAAAGCTCTGCCATTGATGCATCTCTTGGTGTGACAATTCGGGTGGCTGTGGGCATTTCTTCAATATTTCCCAATAGACCGTGTTGATCAAATGATTTACTAATTCGCTCAACGGCTTTCTTGCTCACATTTTTTTGAATAATAACGCGTTTACCCATCATAAGAACGCGCTGACTTTTTTGGCTAATTTTTAAGGCGCTGCAAACCTTGCTAATCGCTTGCTCTTTATTTGAGTCGTCCTTTGCTTTGCCTGAAAAACAGTATTGGTAACGAGTGACTTCTCCGCTTAAGAGGTTTTTATCATGTTGGAATGATTCTTTTTCTTGGTTTATAGAACTGACGACGTTTTGAATATCATTCCACATGGCTTTAACATCATCGTATCGGTGGCTTTTATCAATTTGCATGGCTTTATCGATGACCGGCTGCAAGACAAAGCAAGATGGGTCGGTATCTGTGTTTTCATTCAAGGGTATGGGGCCAGAATCTAGTTGTTTACCCATAATGATTTCGGGACTAATGCCTTTAAAGGGTCTGTTACCGGTAAGGCAAAAATAAAGAATGGCCCCAATAGCATATATATCCGCGCGGGTATCGACATCCCGTTTACCCTCAATTTGTTCTGGTGATAAATACCCCGCGGTGCCCATGACCGCGCCCAATCGAGTATGTTTTAAATCGTCTTCACTAAGAGGTTTACTAATACCAAAATCAAGTACTTTAGCTACAGTATCATCACCGGAAACACGTGAAATCATGATGTTATGGGGCTTCAGGTCTCGATGAATCACATTTTGTTGGTGAGCGGCATGTACCCCATTGATTATTTGTTCTAGCAGCCAAATTGTTTTTGCTAGCGAAAGAGGGCCTTTCGCACTGACTATATCACCGAGAGTTTCGCCGTCTAATAATTCCATCGCCAAGAAGACAATGCCATCATCAGTTTGACCAAAATCTAGTACACTGATGACGTTAGGGTGATTGATGTGGCTGCAAACACGGGCCTCGCGTAGAAATAATTCAATAAAATCAACATCATTGAATTGTGGGCTAAGAACTTTTAACGCCACTGAGCGCGTCAAACTAAGTTGCGAAGCTAAATAAACTTGGCTCATTCCGCCTTCGGCAAGCATTTTTTCAATTTGAAAAGCATCTTTCAGGATGCGGCCAATTAAGGGGTCTTCCATTGTTTCTCGCTTAGTTCTTTGTTTTGTGATCAATATTGAAAAAGCATAGCTTAGTATTTTTCATTATACGTGCAAAAATTGCAGAAGAGATATCAGCTTATCATTATCATTATCATTATCAATTTGATCTTTGAGGGACTTTTCAGAGTAAATTTTTAGTTAAAAAATATAATTCGCAATTTGAATTAAATACCTACCCAAAGATCAATAATTTACGCAGCGCTTCAATTATTCTAAATTAAGCAAGTTCGATGGGCGTCTGCTTTGTATTGTTAAGACGTAATAAATATAATCACATGATGGCTGCTTTTGGCACGCTCGCGCTATATCGTGCTGCTTAATTTTTGTGCAGATCTGGTCTAACTTTCTAGGGTTCGATAATTTATAAAGCGCAGGCAAAGGAGTTAAAGCGGACTTTAATTAACCCGTAATCAATACTCTGGGTTGGCTACCAATTTGTTGGGGTTTTGATTAATAACATAATCAATAAAAACTTTTCTGTAATTTTTGTTTTGACCATACCACCGTTCTACTGTCGCAAGATGCGCCATCAATAGATCTTGTGTGAGAATTTTATTTACTTCCGACATGACTTTCTTACCGAAAGATGTTTTTGAGCAATGAGTGTGCATGCTCATGAACTTATCAATTTCTTCAATATTATAGAACTGATACTTATTCGGAACTCCCTTTACTTCAGAATCAAAAATAGCCTGTGCGGAAAATCCGAAGAAATAGTCCAAACGATTTCTATCCAGCATCGATAGCTCGAACTCAACCTCACTTCTTGAGGAAAAATGAATATTTTCCTCCCCTCTATATTTTTCCAATAATTTATGTACTTTTTTGGTGTAACTCATTTCTTCCAAATAACCTAGCGTGATATTAGGATTAGACAGAAGTTTTGCTAAGGAAAGGGTTTCGCCAGGCTTGCCAAACAGGTGCTGTTTTGATTTCAATACTTGAATTCCCGTTCTAGGGGCCAGCGAAACCGCTCTACTATGGATTCTAAAATTTTCACTTCCAGGGACTATCCAAGCCCAGGCAACACAGACGTTCTCTTCACGAATTAGTCTTTTGTACCTTCGAGTATTACTGATGAGCATTTCATGGTTATATTGAGGTAACTTCAGTTGTAATGTCTTAGTCAAAGAGCCTGCAACACCTTGACCTTTATAGTCCCCTTGAGTAATAAAGTTAGGAGCTTGTTTCCACGACAGCCAACGGATGGTCTCTTTTTCTTGGGAAAATACCGATCCTGGAAATAAAACCAGAATCAGACTCGATATAATAAATCGTAGCATTTATAACGCTTCCCTATGTTCTTAAATAACAGACGGTAAGAGTAGCCTAAAAAGTACTAATAAGAATAGCAGCTAAACAAGGACAGTCACCCTTAAAAGATAAATCATAGTGTTGGTTTTATAAGACGAAATCAAACCTGCAACATTTAAAATGGTTCGCTAATGCTCACTTTCGTTAGTCATCACGAATTTGAAACTAGCTGAATAATCCTGAATTACGCAAGGTCGCTAAGAGGCGAGTTAGTGCGATTTGCAGACATCAGGTGATTATATTTCTTATGCTTCATGGCAGCTTAGGGAACAAAAATTGCCTAAGAAATAGTTTCTTATAGTAACTAATGACAGACACCATTTTATCAATGGCAAGATCGGTGTCTGTAAACCTGCAACTGGATGGTCATAGATTAAGAGTCTCAAATTCGCGCCAAGGAGCTTACTAGTGAGAACCTGAGCCTTTGAAACTAATCATACCTAGGTTTTAAAAAGGCATCGCTTTCAGGTGAAGCGATACCTTTTGTGTGCGTCGGAAATGTCTATTTACGAGTAAAAAGCACTACCTTTCTAGATTACCAAAGACAGCTAAGAAACGTTTGAAACGGTACCGATAAGTGTACAGAGATTGTTAAGGGCCACGATAAATCTGAGTAATTTCTGCAATTTGAATAGTCGAATTGCTACGCCTAACATTGGCCCGTTTCAGGTAGCAATTTCCTGAATAGGAGTCATTCGATAGTAGCAGTTGTGAGGGGAGGCAATTAACGGTCGGGAAAGTGTGCCGGACTCGTTAAGTTTTGATCACTATGCAGTCAGCGGCGCTGACGTCTTGGTATTCATGCAATCTTTGATTCAATCTTTGGAAGAATAAAACTATAGTGGGCTTATTTAATGCCGCCGTGTGAAATATTGAAAAATGAGGCCTTAGGTTGCAACAGCGCCATATTTTTATGTTATAAATAGGTGTTTGGTCAATCGAACAATCACTATTTGAGATGCGGTATGAACCCCTACGAAAGTCTTCCCCCAAAATCATTTTGGAAATTAGCCGTTGCTAACAGAAATATGTTCGATATAGAAAATTTATGGGACCCGAAATTCAACATTAAACCGGACCATAAAGTGGTCACTTATGGATCATGTTTCGCCCAGCACATCGGTAATGCTCTCACTGCCAGAGGATTTAACTGGTTGAGCACAGAGCAAGCACCACCATTTCTTTCTGAACAGGACGCAGACTTATATAGTTACAATATCTTTTCCGCAAGAACCGGAAATATATATACTGCGTCACTCTTAAAACAGTGGACGGAATGGGCTCTCGGTACTTCAGACCCATCGAAAGAAGTTTGGCAGCAGGACGAAAAATTTTATGACCCTTTTCGGCCAAAAATTGAACCAAATGGATTTGAATCTAAGCTGGAGATGATGAGCTCAAGGGAAGAAACGGTTCAAGCTTTCAAAGAGAGTATTTGCCAGGCAGATTATTTCGTTTTCACTCTTGGCTTGACCGAAAGTTGGTCTAATGTGAACGGTGATGAGTACCCTATGTGCCCAGGTACTATCTCAGGAGAATTCGACGATGAGGTGCATAAGTTCAAGAATCAACAATTTGTCGAAATTCAAAACAGTCTAAGCGCATCTATTACGCTCATGAGAGAGCTGAACCCAAATCTCAAGTTTATCTTGACGGTGTCGCCTGTACCGCTAACGGCCACCAACTCGAATAATCACGTATTGCTCGCGACGATGGAATCGAAATCCATTTTGCGAGCGGTCGCGGGCCAGTTGGTTAGTGAGCATTCGTATATTGACTATTTTCCTTCATACGAGATTATTAATAGCCCTGTTTTTAGAGGTACATTCTTTCAACCAAACAGTAGAAGCGTGAATATGTATGGGGTGAACTTTGTGATGGATAGTTTTTTCAAGTGTTTGGAGAGTAAGTATGGTGTCTCTTCAAACAAGAATTCTGAAACTTCGAGCAGCATAACTAGTTCAAATTCAGGAGACGAACCTGTTGATGAGCATTGCGAAGAAGCCGTATTGGCCGCATTTGGAGCTAAACAGTGACTAAGATCTGTGTAATTGGAAATTCTCACGTAGGCGCCTTGAAGCAAGGTTATGATTCGCTAAATATCGATTCCTATGAGGCGTCATTTTGGTGTATCCCAGGCGGTTACGGACCAAGTATTGATGTTGAAGATGGTAAAATAGTGGTTCCATCTAACAGACAGCATACGGTGGAATCCGATATTGTTCCCCACCCGGGAAATGAATTGGATCTATCTGGATTTGATGTTGTGCTTTTGTCCGGAGTAGGTATTCCTGCAATCAGAAAGCAAAACCCAACGTTGCATAAAAAATATGCAGCTGGAAATTTTCTGGGTGAAGGCAACCATAGTGGTAGGCAGAATCTTTCGATTGCAATGTTTGGGAAGCTAATTGAACATGAATTGCGACAGCTAGATTCGTTCATGAATATTGACAAATTATCATCGATTTTCGATAAGAAAATTCTGATTCAACAGTTTCCGATGCCTACAGAGAGTGTAGTGAATCAGCCCGACTTCGATGCTCATTATTACGGTAACAAGTTTGGTGATTTCATGTCTTGGTACCAGAATGAGCAGAGCTTAGTTTTGAAAAAACACGCAAAAAGACGAAATGTGTCGCTTGTGAAGTATCCTGCTGAATGGGTAAGCAAAGGTTTTACGCCTTCAGAATACAGAAGCTCTGATGATTCATGGCATATGAATGATAAGTTTGGTGCGTTCTTTATGGGTGATGTATTGGCGGAAAGGTTACGGTCTTTCAAATAAGGCGTCAGATCGTTCGTACAATAATAGTTGCCTAGAATTTATTCCTTCGATTTATGGGTGTGAAACTAAGGGTTCAATTTTTCAGATAAAGTTAGAATTGACACTCTCCCTGATGACTTCTTTGCCGACTTAAATGAAAACGAAATTATAAGGTAAAGGGTTTATTTTAAGTGTTGGAGAACTCTAGATAACGAAAAAAAGCTTTTTGTTAGATGATGCGGGTTTCGATGTTGGTAATTCTCGCTATTTTCTTGAAGTTGGGCGTTATATTATTCCGGATAAAACTCAAATATGTGTGAGTACAGGCGGTAGAGACTGCTTTTTGATTTGACACGTAGAATTTCAAAAGGTAATTTCAAGTGCTAGAGCACATTGCATCAATGTGAAATGCCAAGCCTGGTCCTAATGCTTTCCTTTTAGCGCCTGGCAGTGTGTTTATAATCCAGCTGGATATGAAAAGTGGTGCCGATCTCGGGATCCGAGGTCAAGGCTATTTCGCCATGGTGATGTTCGGTAATAATGAAGTAAGAGAAACTCAGACGCTTGCCCGCATCATATTCGGCCCCTGGGTTGTAGGGTTCATTGCTAAAATAGGGTTCAAAGATGAACTGATGCTCTTCTGACGAGAGGCCGAGTCCATTATGTTTTACCTTTATCCACAAAGCGTCGTAGCAGTTACTCACATTAATGGAAATTCTAGGGATACGTTCGCTGGGCTGGTTGGCCACGATAGCATAGAAGGAATGGCGCAGCAGCGATAGGAAAACCTGTTGTAATTCCGAGGCAAAACCGGGTGCTTGGGGTAGACCCTCCTCATAATCGCGCAGTACTTCAATCTGATTGAACTTTAGGCCATTGGGTATGGCAAAGGTATCTTCGGCCATTTCCAGCGCATGATCCATGACTTCGGTTATATTGATGCTTGGCTTAATATCACGCTCACTACGCGCGAATTCTAACAGGTTGTGGGTGATGGCCACAGCTTGTTGGCTGCGTTCTTCGGCATCGCGTAAATAATGCGTCAGTTGCAGAAGCGCTTCAGGCTCGACGCCGTCAATGTGAGTGGCTTTATCGAGCGCCTGTTGCACGTCCTTAATGATCGCCTGCAAAGGAAGGTTGATATCGTGAGCCATGATTGAGGCGAGTTCGCCCATGGCAGACATTTTGTCTTTCTGAATCAATTTGTTTTCAGATAGCACTTGTTGCGTTACGTCGTCGATTAGAATCACCACGCCGGTATCGCCTGCGCCTTGCAACGGATAGAGAGTGATCTCGTAATGAAATTGGGTGCGTTGTGTTCGGCGCAGTGAGTGGGTTTTATGATCTAGTAATGCAGCGTTAACCTCTTCTCTAGTGACTGGAATGATCGGATAGGCTTCCCAAAGGACACTGTTCAGAGCCTTTTCGGCTGGCAAGCCAGTAAGTTTCTCGGCCCCCTTGTTCCACTGTGTAACCACGCCATCCTTGTTCAGACCAACCAGCATCAGTGGCATCGACTCAAGGATGCTCTTTATATAGGTTTCGGACGCGTGCAGGCGGTGGGTAGTATCTCGATGGCCGGCTATTTCGCCCTCCAGCAATTCATTGGCCTGGTGCAACATTCGATTCGATTCATTCAGGTTAGCGGTGCGCTCTTGCACACGTTGTTCCAGTTTGTCATTGATCTCTTTGAGGGCTAGACGGCTGAAAAACAGATGATGGCCGGTAATCGACAGCAGCAGAATTAGTATGCCACTTGACCAGTTAGCGATGTACTGCCATTTGGTGCTGCCATCTTCGAATTTGAAATAGTTGAGCAAACCGGCAGCCGCTGGGTGGCTGTAAAGGGCTAAAATAACGGGTGCGGCGAGCCGAAACAGAGTGAAGTTGAATTTATCCATAGATGCCTTGTATTGTTTAGCTGTCTTGTCGGGTGGAAGCCAGCGCTTGCGTTGATAAACTTTAGGAACCGCTGGGAAATTCAAATAGATGATAGGATATTATGACGGAGATTTCGCGCACAAGGTAGATCTGATCGCAAGAATAAAAAAAGAATTTTTAGTGCCGTATCGCTGATCAATGGAGAAAGCGGTGAGCAGTTTAGTCAGAAGTTTGTTGAAGCATTCAATGAAACCATTCGACATAGATATATCAAACGTTGAAAACAATTACTGTTTATTGCTCACAGTTAGCAATCTATAGAGAGCTTGCCAAAGGTTTAATCCAAAATTGATAGGTCTGTGACCCTTAGCGGGACTTATTCGGCAGTCAAATTCTCACGAGTTTCACACAGTCTGGGTCGAGAGCTAACTGATGGAGCCTTAAATGAAGAAACTAGGCAGCTCACTTCTGAACAGCTAAGAAAGTTCAATTCGAGTATCTATATCATGCCCTTAACTTACTGACAGGCTCATCAGCGTTGAGGTCAAGTGCTTGAATAAGTTCTAACAATAATTGTTTTTCAGACTCAACAATACGTTCATCAAACTTATACGGAAATTGAGTGACACATGCAGCAGCCATATCCACGCAATAATTGAAAATTGTTTGATTTTTAGCTTGTAGCTGCCCTTTATTTTTTAAATGATCAATCGTGATGTCTCGAAGCGCTTTTAATAGCTCAGCAGAGGGGCGGGTGGTGGTGAGTTTATTTAGAAACTCATCGACATCAGCACTTGAAATAACCGTAACGCCTTCGGCAAATTGGTTTAGCACGTCAAGATGCCGTTGTGTGATGGTGCGCATGATTCCTACTTCGGCAGCTTGATTTCTTTCGTCTGCCCACATCATTTCTATTATTGGAATTAACTCAAGTAAATAGACATGGCTAAGTTTAAATCCGTGACGCTCCAGTAGTTCTGAGGTTTGCACACTTAATTCCTGTTGGTAGTTTTGTGTTTAAATATGATTAAAGTCTAGGTGGGTTTAGCAACTTTTCAAGTTTGTGTCATTATCATACCGAGCTTAGAAACATATAGCTAAGTGCTGCTATTACTCATCAGCAATTGTAAGGTATAGCATTGTAAATCATCAAAATGGAATGCCAAGAGAGGTCTGTATAGCAATGGTATCTCACCTTGATTTTGCTTTTATCGTTATTAACTGATAGTAGCGCGAAGCATTCTGAAAATCAGGTATTCGTTTTTGTAGACCGTGAGGTCCGTTCGATTGAGAGCAAAGTATAGAAAGAAGATCATTTTTTGTGCCTGACAATCTATCGAGCACACAAAAAGGTATCGTTTTAATTCAGGAGCGAACCTTCTCATGTGTCCCTGCTAAGCTCATTCAGAACAATTTTTGTACATTGATAGAGAGTGCTTTAGGTCGAAAGCCAACATATAAAATATCATGAAGGCCATTCGCGTGAGCACAAAGTGCTCATTATTTTGAAGACAGACAAGCCGCCTTTAAGTTGTTTGGATTATCGTTGATCAAATGGTAGTATTTAATACTACTTAAATAGACGGGTAATAATTATGCCAATGGTTAAAAAAAGTATTACTGTGACTGATATTCAGAATGATTGGCTGCAGTCACAGATTAAGGAAGGACTTTATGCCACTGATAGTGAAGTATTCCGCGATCTAATTCGGCAAAAGCAGCAATTAGATGCAGATAACCTGCGTGTTCAAGCAATTAGAGCAGCCTTGATACAGGGTGAAGAGAGTGGCTTTAGCAATAAGACTCCAGCTGAAATTAAAAAATCTGTTTTGACAAGAAAGCTGAGTCAGAATGGGTAAATATGTTTTAAGTCTTGAAGCTGAGTTGGATTTAGAAAGGTTATTAGAGTTCGGAATTGACACCTTCGGTGAGACTGTTGCTATCACGTACTTTGATGGACTTGTTGATTGTTTCGAGTCTATTGCTATAGCTCCCTTACAATACCCAGAAGTTAACGATATTAGAGAGGGATATAGACTTAGTGTTTATAAGTCACACTCTGTTTACTTTAGGTGCACCGTAAAGCATGTTGAGATTATTCGGATACTAAATGGTCAAGATATCGAGAAAGCGTTAAATCTAGCTGACCTCAGTTAGTTCAAAGGAACGTTCTTTTTCGATTTTACTATACCAAAATGAACGCTTTTGTGCTTTTGTGCTTTTGTCATCATTAGCCTAACACCCCAAAAGGGTTTGCTTTGCGCTCCAAAGTTATCGGTCTTTTGAAACTCTAAGGGGGAGCGCTAAATAACTCACAGTTAACACTATAGAAAGCTTGCCCATTGGTTCAACCCAGAAGGGGAAGTCTGTGACAGTTAGCGATACTATTTGGTCAGTCAAAATCTTACGAGTTTCATAGCCAAGCTGTGTAAAATCTTGAATTCAAGCTAGAAATGAGCTTAAAACAGAGAGGGTTCAACTGGTCGATGCAACACTGCCAGTATGACAATTACTAGCTCTGTCAGTGTAAATCACGTGTTGACGTGAAACATCATTTAACCCATCAAAACCAATGATTTTTAGTCTATCACTGCCGCTGAGAAAGCATTAGCCTATTAGTGGCAGTCAGCGCCTTTTACCTTAGAACCAAGTAAGAGTATCTATGTTATATAACTCTTTAGTACTACTAATATGTTTACTATTTGGGTTATTCAACGCCGAAGTGCTCGCGCAGGAGAGCCCGGCAAGTGCGCCACCTTTACTGTCAAAATTAGGACTGATTGCAGAGGAATTAAGCTGGTTAGCTGAACACCCTGTCGTGGACTTCTTCATCATACAAAATCTTTAAGTCATCTATTTACTCATCAATCTAAACTTTTTTCAAAGGATTTAAAATCGCAGATTATAAAGATCTTAACTATAATAAATATGCTTCTAAATAGTAGATGAAGGCCCATAATGCAAAAAAACATTAGAGTTATTAGTTTAATTATCTTTTTTATGTTTTCAGCGAAGACTTACGCTACATTTGAATTACCTATGTCTGTAATTCAAAGAAATATAGCAGCATATAAAAGCTTCTTAAAAGAGAAAAATAAAAGTGTACTGGAAATAACAAACCTTGAATCAGAATTCTCGAATCGAAATGTAGCCTGCATGGTCATTATTATGCAAGCACTCAATTTAGGAGGATTCCCCGCAAAGCTAGAAATAGTTTCTGCCCCCAACGCAGCGCGTGAAATTGCTATGACCAAAGCAGGTCATGTTGCGATAATGCATCAGGACATATGGGTAGAACCTGAGTTTAGCGACTTTTTCTTTGTAAGCGCCGCAATCATACCGAATGGAAACTTTGTAAAAGGGATCTATATCTTAGATTCAAATAAAGAGATGCTTAAAGTGCATAGTATTGAAGATCTAAAGTCATTCTCGGCAACACATTCCCCTAATTGGCATGTAGGGTGGAATACTTTAAGTAGAATAGGGTTAAAATCGCTACACTCAGCGTCAAAAAAAGAATTTATGTTTAATCAGGTATTATTTCGGGGCGTTGATTTTACTATTCAGGAGTTCACAAATTTACCTGATATGGCTTATGAGTTTGCTGATGGCAAGCGCTTGATACCAGTACCAGACGTAAAAATGGCTTTAAATGGAGTGAGAAGTTTTATTGTTTCCAAAAAACATAAATTAGGTGAAAAAATCTACACCGCTTTACAAATAGGGTTGGTAGCGCTTAGAAAAGAAGGAACTATTGATCGTTTTCTAACGGAGAGTGGTTTTTACAAAAAAGAGGTCGAAGATTGGAAAATATTACGGGTAGGGCTTACTAAGTGAATATTTAGACATTCAAATAGATTTGTTTTTTTGTGACATAGCGGGGGTTAGGAACCTAAATTTAGATTAACTAGAAACGCTAATATCATACGGCTTTGACCCCGTTTAACATTTAACAAATCCTTCCACTTCCTTTCTGTTGCCAATTCATAGAGGGCTAAGAGACAGTTTGTTTTTAAAGCGTTCAAGACATTTACAAATAATTGGGACGTGGTGATTAGGTATGAACGGTTTCACTATCCATCCCGAAGCGCCAGTTGCTTTACCCTCAGCTTTATATTCTTTTAGGTTTTCCGTGGTTAAGATTAATATAGGCGTGTATTTGTAAGATGGCAGTTTTCTCAATGTCTTTACTAGAGTTAGACCATCCATAACCGGCATATTCAGGTCAGTAATAACAAGGTCATAAAGAGTTTTTTTGGCAGTATTTAGTGCATCCTCTCCGTTACAGGTTTCCGATACGCTAAAGCCCTCTTTTTTAAGTGCGTCAGATATTACTAGTCGAGAGGTTGAGGAGTCGTCAGCTATCAGGATTGATTTCATTACGCAAAGTCCTTCTGCGAGTGTTATTTTGGGAGGCTCTCGAAAGAGTATAGGATAAAATATAGAAAACAGAATGTTTTATGTTCAGTTTTTTTAAGTGTTATTTTTTTAAATTAAAACGGTAGCAGGCTGTATTAGCCAAATTCGTCCGTTTAAAGGCTTCTCTGAGCCTAAAGATTGTGACCAATAGGTGAAGTCTCCGCTGAAAAGTTTTGACTATTTACGAACTTTTTTTGAATCTCGACACAGCCCTCTTAGTTACACACACTAATAAAAATTCCAGCTTAAAGTTGGTATTATTTTACTAATTAGGTTTGGTGGTCGATTGGTAATATTGCGAAAATTTCGCCATATTAGAGCGAAGAATTTCTAATAAATTCAGATATATTTTAGTGGCAATTATGTGAAAACTAGAATCGCTCGATCATTAGATTTTCAGAGGTAATTTTCGTAACTGGTTGCCCACCACAAAATATTACCTGGTATTAGCTTGTGGTTTCAATCGGTCGCTAAAACACCTTTTAGGCTTGCTGTTAATGACAAAGATTAAGCCAGAATGTCTAATTGAGATTGGGCCTCATTCCCTTCATCAACAATATTATTAATACGTGTCTGAAGTTGGTCTTGAAGGTTATTCTCGTCTCTCCCTAAAGGAACGTCAGATAAACTATTTGCTAATTGAGTTGTTTGCTGTGCTTGAAGAAAATCACTGGCACTCGGCAAACTATTATTATCTACCTCTTGATCACTAGAGGATTCAATAAATCGCTCAATATTGTTTTGTTGTAGCTGTGCTTCAACCAAACTAACGGCAGTCTGACGCGTTAGATCTTGCGAGGCTTGTTGAGTTTCCTGAACATCTTCTACTCTGTTAAGCGTGTTGTCGACGGCTTCGTTTGACTCTTCAAAGCTAAGGTCTGCTTCTGGACGAATAGGGCTATTGGCCGTTCCAGGTGCGACCGTAAACAAATTACTTACACTACCGATTTCCATCACTATCTCCCAAAAATTGAGAATATAATATTGGTCAAATTATAACCTGTTTTTGTGTGTATGCTAATAAAAAATTGTAACCAGAACTTGATAGCGAGAATAAAAACATTTGTTTACCATTCGGATATATACGAACCTACTTTGTGAGTATCTAAAATTATAAAAATTAGGCAGTAACTAATTTGGCTTATCAGTATTTTTTGAACTATAAACTACTCATTACTAAAATAAAATACAGGGAATTTACCATGGCAATATCATTTAAATTACTCACCGTTTTCATTACTGTTTTAACTGTTGGTTGTGCTTCAAAAACAGTTGCGCCTGAAGACTATTCTGGCTATTTATCAGATTATTCTAAGTTAGAGAAAGTAGACACAGCAAGTGGTGGTGAAACCTTGCGTTGGATTAACGATAAAATTGCTGCGCAGGGCTATCATTCAGTGATTTTGGATAAAACTATTTTGTATCCAGAGCCACAACCCACAGCACAAGTGAGTGATACAGTACTTACTCATTTGACATGGGAGGTTGATAAAGCCCTTGCTAGTGCTGCAAGTGGTTCATTTAAAATAGTAACTTCATTCGGTGAAGGCGTGTTAAGAATTAAACCCGCTATCACAGGGGTAGTGCATAACATGGAAGGTATGAAGCCTATAGAAATTCTTCCTGTGGCTTTGGTGCTGGGTTTAGGGAAAGTAGCAATAGGAACGCGAGACCGTGATGTGTCGGTATTTTTAGAAGTGGCTGTGATGGATAGTCAAACCGACGAATTATTAGCGACAGTGGTGCGTAAAGGTGAAGGCGCACAGCTCGAAAATGACAAAGAGCAATTAACTATCGTTCATTTGGAAGAAATGATAGAGAACTGGAAAAAAGATGCTACTGATGTTTTTTCCGGCTTAGCAAAATAAGCTTTTAAAAGTCTAGTGATTGGGGTGTTTGTTAAGGTACCTTTAAATGCAAATACCCTGTTAATAATTATACATGTCAGGTTTATGATGATTAAAAAATTAATACTTTCTTCACTTTTACTTTCTTCTTCTTTAGCGAGCGCGGGTTCGTATGATGATTGTATTCTGTCAAAGATGGCGGGTGCTGACAATGATGAGCAGGCTCAAACGATAAGGGACATGTGCCAGGCTAAGGTAGAAACCGCAAAAAGAGAAGGGATAACCAGTGGTGCAATTAGTAAACGTCTTTTAGCTGAAAAACAAACCCAATGGAATCGTCATAGTATTACGGCTCACAAACAAAATTATATTTTGCCTTACACGCATAGTAATAAAGTAAATCGTGCGCCCTATGCATTTCAAAGTGATTGGGCTGATGAACTAAAAAGCTATGAAGCGAAATTTCAACTGAGTATTAAGGTGCCGTTAACGACTAATCCTTTTTTTACTGATACCGATGGCTTGTATGTAGGTTTTACGCTTCAATCTTGGTGGCAGTTATATGCGGGTGAAATTTCAGCGCCTTTTCGTGAAACCAATTATCAACCTGAAATATTTTATTTAACGGCGACTAATTGGCATCCATTTGGCGGTAGTACGGGGGTAACAATTGGAATGGAACATCAGTCAAACGGGCGTAGCCAGTTGTTGTCTCGAAGTTGGAATAGGGTGTACACCAGTTTTCTATTCGAGAAAGACAATTTTGCTTTGTCATTGCGTCCTTGGTATAGAATTAAAGAAGATGAAAAAGAAGACCCTAATGAGTCTGAAGGGGATGACAACCCAGATATCGAAAAATACATGGGTCACTTTGAATTACGTTCGGCATATCGTTGGAATGACCATGAGTTTAGCCTTATGAGTCGTAATAACTTACGCTCTGATAATAAAGGAGCCGTTGAATTAGGCTGGAGCTTTCCGTTAATGGGGCACTTGAAAGGCTTTATTCAATATTTTAACGGTTATGGCGAAAGCCTAGTTGACTACAATCATAATACTGAACGCGTAGGTGTAGGAATATTATTGACTGACCTATTATAATTATTTAAATGCATCTCAGAAGCGGGATGCAGTTTACTCTTCATCGGCTATGGTTGCCGACCACGGATTGTTTAGTTATTTTCCGGTTATTTAGTGGTGGCTAGTGCAAAATTATACGAATTTTTACAGGATTTTTTTACCTTGTACATGGCTTCATCAGCGAGGTGGATAAGGCTTTCTTGCTCTTGCCCATGTTCAGGAAACAAAGCTATGCCGATGCTGGCTCCTACTTGCTTTTCGGTTTCATCTATTTTAAAAGGGGTAGCTAGGGTATTTAGGATTTTTTGAGCAATGATACTGGCATCATTTTCACATGTCAGACCGCCCAAACAAATGGTAAATTCATCGCCACCGTATCGCCCTACAGTATCTGCTTCACGAACACAGTCTTCTAACCGTTTTGCCATAACGCACAGAGCATGGTCTCCCGCTTCGTGCCCCATATCGTCATTGATGCATTTGAAACCGTCCAAATCAAGAAATAATACCGCCACAGTATTGTGTTCACGCTTCGCACTAGCGATTGCTTTTGATAGGTGCTCAGTGAAAAGGTTGCGGTTTGGAAGGTTTGTTAAGTAGTCATGGCTTGCATCGAATTTTATTTTATCTTCTGCTTTTTTTAAATCGGTAATATCTTCATGAACGGATACCCAGACGTCACCGTATTTATGATGAGCAAAGGTTGATATATTTACCTTACACCAGAATTTACTGCTGTCTTTCTTTAGATTGCGTATTTCACCTGTCCAAGCGCCACCGTTCTCTATTGATATCGTGATGGCTTCTGATCTTTCTTGGTATGATGCGCTATTTTCAGCACTTAATATGTTTAGATGTTGGCCTATAAGTTCAGTCGATTCATAACCGAACATGACGTTAAAGGTGGGGTTGCAGAAAACAATTTTTTGATCCTGCACACGAACCAAAATGACCCCTTCGGCCATGTTTTCAATCATGGCCGATTGGAGCTGTAGGTTTGCTCTGGAATTAGCTAGCTTTCTATTAATATTAACTAAGTAGATGACAAAACCGCCAACAATTAAAATTCCTATTGCCAGAATAACAATGGTCATGATCCATGGGCCCGTATTTATTTTTGGCTTAGGGTCGTAGACAAAACCGTCTAAGGAGTAGCCGGGGGCTGCAAGGCCAACTTTAGTGAAAGAGTCAGCCATGTGATGCCACCTTCCAATATTCATGTGCCCAATTTCAACCACATTAGCCATGATGAGTGGGATCATTGCATTGGCTTCGAAGCGAAGATGTTCTATGGTTTTGTCACTGCCGTATTTAATTTGAATGATATCAATAAGTTCTTCAGGATTATTCATGGCATATTGCCAGCCTTGCAAGCTAGCTTTACGGAATTTCTGCACCTGATCAGGGGCTTTTTCAATTTCATTTTCGGTCGTAAACAGAATGTCACTGTAAAAGTCGATACCATAAGTAGATGGGTTGAGTATACTGAAGGGAATACCTAGTTGCTTTAGGTAATAAGGCTCATTGGTTAGATAGGAGCTGAAGGCATCTGTGGTTCCATTCACAAGATCGTTAATGTCATAACTGCTCTTTATAAACTTTACTTGAGAGTTATCAACGCCTTCATTGCGTAACATCGCTAAAACGCCCGCATCAGCGGCTTTACCTAGGGTCATCACCTTTTTACCTATGAGGTGATGTGGAGAGCTTATTTCAGATTCTTGTTGTGATATCAATATAGCAGGGGAGTGCTGAAATACCGCGGCTAAAGCCACGAAAGGAAGGCCTTGCATTCGCTTGAGTAGAATATCACTGTTAGATATGCCGTAATTGGCCCGGCCTTCTAATACTTCGTTTTGTGGGTTACGTCCGGGCGCTCCAGCCACAATGGTTACATCAAAGCCCATTTCTCGGTAAAACCCTTTCTCTTTAGCGGCGTAATACCCTGCGAACTGAAATTGGTGTAACCAGCGAAGTTGAAGAGTGATGGGTGTTAGCGAAGAATACTTTTGTTCTAGTGTTTGGTTTTGAGTATGTTGTGCGTAGGTGTCTGACTCTGCGAAAACAGCAGAAGAAAAGATTAGAACAGTGACAAAAAAAACTATTTCTTTCATCATGAAACTGAACTCACCATAGAGCACTACGGTATAGGTTTCTTGAGTTTTATTTCTTCTTTGTGAAGATTGCTTAACCCAAAGACAATAAGTTGGCCGCTCAAAAACTAAGTGTTACGTATCTGTAGTTTAGTACACAAAACGAACAATAAAGTTTTTTGTTGTGTGACTTAAAGAAAAAACTCAATGTTGGGCGTGTTCTCATACCTAAGAATAAAAGACCATAATCACTATTTTATCTAAGCCCTGCAGACTAGCGCTACTGTACAGCTTGGTTTAGCACTTGCTCTTTTTGCGCTAGCTCTAGTTGTTTTTTATTAACAGATCTTTCTTTTCTTTCTTCAATTAATGATATCAATACGGGTATTACAAATAGAATCAAAACGGTCGCATAAGCAAGTCCAAACGAAATACTGACCGCCATGGGAATCAAGAATTGAGCCTGCAAAGAGGTTTCAAATAACAAGGGCAGTAATCCTGCTATTGTCGTGAGTGACGTTAAAAGTACGGCGCGTAATCGTTGGCATGAAGCTTCTACGATTGCCTGTTGAATCGGCATTCCTTGCTCTCGTAATTCTCTGTAAAAAGTGACCAAAATAATCGCATCATTAATAACGATGCCTGATAAACCAAAGAAACCAAACCAAGACAGCATAGTGAGGTCTAAACCTAGAAGCCAGTGTCCCAAAATGGCACCTGAAATACCTAATGGGATGGCGAGTAATACTGCGACAGGCCAAGAGTAAGAACCAAATACCCAGGCAAGAATGATATAAATAAGTGTGAAACCAACGATGGCTCCTAACATCATATCTTTACCGGTTTGAGCCTGTTCTTCAGCGCGGCCTTTGAGGTCAATAATTAAACCATATTCTGAGCTTAAATCAGGTAGGAATGCTTTACTTAATTCGTCTACAATTTCATTGGCATTATTCTCTCCTGGGTTCACGCCAGCCGTAATATGTAGGCCTAATTTACCTTCGGTATGGCGAACGAGGTCTAAACCTTGACGATCTGTTAGATTGACAACATTACTGAGTTGCGCCGTTTCACCTGAAGGCGTGATAATGGGAAAGTTATCGAGAGTTCTAGCGTAATTTCTTTCTTCGTCGGGCAATAGGATACGTACTTCAATTTCTTCGTTTTCATCATAAAATACTTGTAATAGCTGACCATCAAATGCAGCTCGAAGCTGACGGCCTACATTGCTAACGGTTAAACCGAGCGATTCACCTAATGGTGTGAGGCTGTATAAATACTGATTTTTCCCAAAAGGAAGGTCGTCTTGCACATCGGTAACGCCATTATAGGTTTTGAGTTGGTTGATTACCTTTTCGCCCGCTTTTTTTAGTACCGAAGGCGGCTGACCAGTTAAGAAGATATCGATATCTTTTCCGGGCGGGCCACCACGAGGGCTAGTAATGCTCAGTAGCTCAACACCATCAGGTTGAATGAGTTGTTCTTTCCAGGCAGCGATAAACTCAGGATTTCGAATCTCACGCGCATCGGGCTGTACTAATTCAACATGAACTGAGGTGTATTGTTCGCCCGTTGAGTAACGTTGACCGCCACTAAAAGTGGCTTGATTAATTCTAAGTACGCTATGAACAACTAAGCTTTTATCGGGTGAAAGCGCTGCATCAGCTTTGTGTAGCGCCTTCTCCATTTCAATCCCAAAGCGTCTGACTTTTTCTGGTGGGGTACCAGATGTAAATTTCACATTACCTAATAAAATATGATTTTCGGGTTGGGGGAAAAAATCTGTTTGAACACGACCTGAGATAATTAAACTAATTGAAACCGCTAATATAGCGACTGGAATAGCTAAGCTCGTCGCCCGATATTGAATAGATTTCTCGGCTAAAGGGCGGAAAAAACCATCTCTAAACCGTTCAAAGCCTTTATCGAGTTTGTCGCGAAAGGAGCCAGGCTCTGTGACTTTAAAAGGCTTTTGAAACGCATGGTTTAAGTGGCCGGGTAAGATGAAAAAGCACTCAATGACCGATGCGATAATCACGCAAATAATGACTAAAGGTATATCAAATAGAATGTTACCAATGATGCCGCTAATCAGCATTAAAGGTAGGAATGCTGAAATAGTCGTAAGTGAAGAGGAGAGCACGGGTATAAACATTCTACGGGCGCCGCCTTCGGCCGCTCTAAGTGGGTTTTCACCTCTGGCATAATGCGTTAAAGCGTCTTCACCTACAACGATAGCATCATCAACAATGATGCCAAGCGCCATAATTAACGCAAACATACTCACCATATTAATGCTGCCGCCCAGCATATAAAGCACTGCAAGCGTACCCATAAACGAAACAGGAATACCAATCGCAACCCAAAAAGCGACTCGGCCATTTAAGAATATAAATAAGATGCTAACAACCAGTATGAGACCGCCCAAGCCATTTTTGATTAATAAATCAATACGGTCTTCAATTAGCACGTAGGCTTCATTGTAAGCATCTAGATTAATGTTAGGTGGGAGTGATGTTTTAGTCTCACTTAACCAAGTATTTAGGATTGATGCAGACTTCAGAGAGTCAGCCGATTCAGTTCTTAACACTCTTAATAAAATGGCTGGCTTTTCTTTATAAAAAACTTCGATTTGGTTATCTTTATTTCGCTGTTCAACTTGCGCAATATCGTCGAGGCGAAGGCGTGTACCGGTACGTGTGGTTAAAATGGCTAGCTCTTTAAACCCTTCTTCAGATCGTCTTTGTTCGACACTTCTAAGTTCTTTTGCCAACTCATTTTTACCGCTGGTACCTGCGGGAATGTCCTGGCTCGCATTTTGAATATGTTGGCCGATTTGGGGGAGTGAAAGTTTTAAATTATTCAGTTGCTCAGAAGAAACTTGAATGGCAACTTCTTGTTCTGGAAGCCCGATAAAGTCAATTTTAGAGATGCCTTTGTCGAGTAACTCTTGTTCATACTGATAAGCGAGTGGGCGTAGTTCTTCAAGGCTGGCGGTCGAGGATAAGATGAGTGTGGCGACATCTTCGTTGCGTGATACCTTGCTGATTTCCGGCGTTTCAGAATCTGAAGGTAAATTTCTAACAAGACTGACAAACTCTTTCACCTGATCGAGCGCTAAGCCCATATCTGACCCTTCGTGGTATTCAAGCACAATCACAGCAAAGCTTCGATATGAGGTAGAGGTCATTTCTTTAACGTGATCTAGGCTTTTAAGCTGTTGTTCTAGGGGGGTGACGATCGATTTAGCGACATCTTCGGCCGTTGCACCAGGCCAAGCAATATTTACCGTGATGTAATCTGGTTGAAAATCGGGCAAATGTTGAGTGTTAAGCTTGGTGAGCGCAATAACGCCTGCTAGGAGCAAAATCAGCATCAGTAAGTTTGCAGCAACTTTATGTTGTGCAAAGCGGCCTAAAATATCTTGTTTGTGATCAGAAGAAACTGTGTCATGTTTTGGAAGTTGCATTCTATAATTCCCGCTCAATCACTTTAAGGCCTGAAATAGCATTGGGCAGCTGTGTCGTCGCGATGGTGTCGCCATTTCTTAATGCTTCACTTTGAATAATGACTCGGTCTTTAGCGTCGGTGGTGGATAATTGTTTACCTAAAATCGTTACATCAATCGATTGTAAGCGTTCGTCTTCAATTCGATATACTCGATTTGAACCATAAATGGCTGACAAGGGGAGTGTGGCGACATTCTGAAGGGGCGGTAAGGTTACTTGTATTTTTAAGGTACTGTTTAAAATGAGCGTTGATGACGGAGACCCTGTTGTTTGCTGTTCAGAAGGATGAATTTCTGCTTCATTGGTTGGTGTGAATAAGGCATCAATACCTCCTGTGCCTTGATTAGCTTGGCCTGATAAACGTTCAAGTTTTAACTGGCTAGTATTACCGTAGCTCTCAGTATGTGCTTGAATTAATTGGCCTTGAGCGAGAGAGCCTTTTACTAATGAAACATAGCGGTTAGGTAGTTGTGCGCGTACTTCTATATTTTTACGGTCATAAAGGCTAATGAGTGATTGTCCGATTTGAACACGCTCACCTGGTGCGACAGTCACTGCCGTAATAACACCGTCGAAAGGGGCGATAATTTGCGTTCGCTCAGCATCTATTTCGGCATCATTTAATAATGTTTGTGCACGGATAATGCGCGCCTTTAATTGGTTTAAGCGGCTTGGGTGATCGGCAACGTTTAACTTTCTATCATTCAATGATAATGATTTCTGCGCGCGTAATGTTTCTGCCAGATCAACACGTTCTTGGGATCCCAGTTGAGATTTTTGAAGTTTTAGTTGCCGTTTAACACTTTGTGCTGCGATATCAAGTAGTCGCTGTTCTTCATCTAATGAACTTTTATCAGACTTAAATCGATTGTTTTCAGCAATGATTTGAGCCTTTAGCTCAGCTAAATCAGCTTGACGTTGGGCAACTAATAGCGTGATTTCTCGGGCATCTAAAGTAATAAGTACTTGACCTTGTAAAACGGATTGACCATCTCTTACCGGCACACTTAAAACATCAGAATTGATCGCTGCGCTTAATGTTGAGTCGAAGGGTGACTCAACATGGCCCAATAAAGAAATATTTGGGCTGACAGAGGTGAACTTCAAGTGCTCTGAGGAAACTAACCAGGACTTTTCTGTTGACTCTTTTTTGGGTGGCTGTGGTTTGGTTGCAATAAGTGCTGCAATGATTAATGCCGCAATGACTAAAATAAGCGTGGGTAGTAGCCATTTATGTTGTTGGTTGAGCGTTTTAAAGTTACTGATCATCATTATGTCTGCTTTATTTAGGCTTATTGAAGGTGGTGGCATTAAGTTGTTTTGCTTACTTCGCTAAAAGTAATTTTGTCATCCTTTATTAGGTGACTGTAAATCTCCCCAGAGCCATTGCAAAATACTTAAACAAGCGACAGGTGCTGTTTCAGTTCGCATCACACGGGGGCCGAAAGTGCTTGGAATGAACGTCGCTTCGGTGGCAAGTTTAATTTCTGTTTGGCTTAAGCCACCCTCCGGCCCTATTAATAAATTAACATGAGTAGGGGGCGCTTGAATTTCACCTAAATTTTTTGTGTCTCGATGATGCAACACTAATGACAAACCCTGAGTTTTATTTTGTTCCACCCAGTCGTTCACCGATAAAATAGGGTGAATTTTGGGTACACAGGCGCGTCCACATTGTTCGGCGGCACTAATAGCAACTTGCTGCCAATGCTTTATGCGCTTGTCTGCTCGACCAGCATTCAGCTTTAATTCGCATCGCTCACTTGTAAGGGGGGTGATCTCATTAATGCCGAGCTCGGTACTCTTTTGAATCACGTAGTCCATACGGTCACCGCGAGACATAACCTGACCCAAGTGCGTATGCAGCTTCGATTCGCTTAAAGGTTTTTCGGCTTGGCTTGTTTTGATGATGACCGATTTTTTATTCGTTTGTACAATCGTTGCAGGGTAAAACGAGCCTGAGCCATTAAATAAACGTAGTGATTCACCTTCTTTCATACGCAGCACTTTAACGATGTGCTGTGCCTCTTGTTCTTGAAGTGTGAGTTCAGTGTTTTCTGAAAGAAGTGCTTCTGTATAAATTTTTGGAATGCGCATTAAGCCACTATGAAGTAATATTTTGAGGCTTATTATGAATAAAGTAGGCGGGGGCGTCTATCTTCAAGATTGAAAATATTGTGTAAAGTATGTTCTATATTCACAACAATCATATTTATGTCGTGCAGGTATCCTTCAATATAGGTCGAGTGTTTTACTTTTAGTTGACTAAAGGTTTACGTCAAGTGTGTTTAGGGGTGTTTCTAAACTTGGTACGGCTGTAAAAATTTGTTTGAGCCAAGTGAATAGTGCCTCGAGTTCAGGTTTTACTTTTTCTGTTTTGGGGTAAACAAGCCAGTATCCTTTTTTAATATCGATTTGTATTGGATAGGGTAATACTAAACGACCATCATTTATCCAGCCATTAGCACTAGGCAATATGGCTAAAGCAATGCCAAGACCATCGGAGGCGGCTTTAAGAGCGGCTAAGTAAGAATCACACACTATTGTGTCTTTTGGGTGTGTTATATCTTTCTTCCAAAAGTAAGTGCCCCAAGCAGTGATTGAGGGTTGAGCATAAATTAATCGATGCTTGTATAATTCAGATATCTCAGATAAATCATTGTCTTCAGCATATGAAGAACTACATACCGGTGACACAGTAGCGGTGTCTAACAATCTGCATTCAAGTCCTGGCCAATTTCCGTCACCAAAACGAATAGCTGCGTCAATGGGCTCTGCGTCAAAATCTACATGAGACATACGTGCCTCAATGCGTAACTCTGTGCCTGGCGAAAAGTTATTGAAACTTAAGTAATTGGGCATTACTAACTCTTGCGCGACAAACAAAGTAGTACTTATTAATAAGGATGAATGATCAAAGCGACGCGTGTATTCGGCATAAGCAGCATGATGTTCTTTCATTAATGCTTTAGCTGCTTGAAAATAATAAATCCCTTCTTCAGTTAGTGTTAATTGTCTGGTTTGTCGTTTAAATAATGGTTTGCCTAGCCATTGTTCAAAAGCTTTAATTTGTTGCCCGACGGCAGGAGCGGTAACGCATAGTTCGACAGCTGCTTTTTTGAAACTAAGGTGTCTTGCAGCAGCTTCGAACACCGGGATATATTGAATTGGGGGTGTTTGTTTGTATTGCATGAAATCACCATATATACGCTTATAAGAAATAATATCTATTTTATAGTACAGAAATAATGGTTTGTATGTTTGTTGTCGATAGAATATATTTTTTATGTATTATTAATTAAAGCATTAAAAAGAGAGCTGTTTTATGAAATTTTCACCTAAATCACTTAAAAGATTATTGAACTTGTACCCTCCGTACCTTGGCGCTGGGGTAAAAATTACTCATATTTCAGAAGATTGGCGTGAACTGCATGTTGGTATGTCATTAAGGTGGTATAACCGGAATGCTGTAAATACTCATTTTGGCGGAAGTTTATATTCAATGATTGACCCTCATTTGATGTTGTTATTGATGCAGATTTTAGGCAAAGAGTATCTTGTTTGGGACAAAGCCGCAGACATTGAGTTTATTAAAGCGAGTAAGAAAAAAGTACGTACGGTCATTAAAATTACAGATAAAAATTTAGAAGATATTGCTTTAATGACTGAAGAAGGTGAAAAGTACTTTCCAGAGTTTATGCTTGACGTAATCGACGAAGATAATGAGCTTGTCGCAAGAGTTAAGAAAACAATTTATGTGAAGAAAAAGAAGTCGCGCGTGCAATTGGTTGTGAATGAACTTAATGAAGCTGCTTAGTTAAACAGCTTCATTATGAAATTAAGGGTCTTCTATTTTCTAAAACCTGATAGGCTCTTGATTGCTCAACCCAAGGTTATCCCAAACCTTTAAACTAGGCTCAGACTGGTTAAGCGTATAAAAATGTAATCCGGGTGCGCCTTGTTCCAAAAGCTGGTCACACATTTTGGTCACAACCTCTGTGCCGAATTTTTGAATGCTTTCAATATCGTCACCATAAGCTTCTAGCTGCTTTTTTATCCAGCGCGGAATCTCTGCTCCACACATATCGCTAAACCTAACTAGGCTTGTGAAGTTTGTGATAGGCATAATTCCTGGAACAATTGGAATGTTAATACCCATTTTTTCGGCACGTTCTACAAAGTAGAAATACGAATCGGGGTTGAAAAAATACTGTGTGATCGCGCTATTAGCACCGGCATCAACTTTCTTTTTAAAATTAAGTAAATCAGCTTCAGCTGATTCAGCTTGAGGATGAAACTCAGGGTAAGCAGCGACTTCAATATTGAAATGATTACCACTATGCTTACGAATAAACTCAACTAATTCATTGGCATACCTAAGTTCGCCAGTAGAACCCATTCCAGAAGGTAGGTCGCCACGTAAAGCAACAATACGGTTAACGCCATTGTCTTTGTAATGCGTCAAAAGTGATGACATGTTTTCAAGCGTTGAGCCGACACAAGATAGGTGTGGCGCCGTTGAAATCCCCTGGTCTTGCAACTTAAGAACCGTATCAGTCGTGCGTTCTTGTGTTGAGCCACCTGCACCATACGTTACTGAGAAAAAATCAGGTTTACGTCGAGCGAGTTCATCTCTAACGGTTTGAAGCTTTTCCATTCCGACAGGCGTTTTAGGTGGGAAAAACTCAAAACTAAAACGACGTTTGAATTGTGTCTGGCTGTTCATGCTTTATTCCTAAAATATATTTCTAATGACGCTCTGTCATTGCTTATAGGGTGCGCAAGCACACCCTATAGATTTTGGGTTGATTTAACCCTTAGTACTTGTACGACTCTGGCTTATAAGGACCATCAACTGAAATACTAATGTAATCAGCTTGTTCCTTAGTCATTTGCGTAATCACGCCATCAAAGCCTTCAACCATGTCACGGGCAACTTCTTCATCTAACTTCTTAGGAAGAACTTTCACGTATAGGCTATCTGACTTTTCACCTTCAAGTAAGTTAGCAAATTTACGCTCGTATAAGTAAATTTGTGCAAGTACTTGGTTAGCAAAAGAACCATCCATGATGCGAGAAGGGTGACCGGTAGCATTACCTAAATTCACTAAACGACCTTCTGACAATAGAATCAGGTGGTCGTTTGTTGGTTTATCACGATAGATTTTATGGACCTGAGGTTTAACTTCATCCCACTCCCAGTTCTTACGCATGTACGCCGTATTTATTTCACTATCAAAATGGCCAATATTACAAACAACTGCTCGGCTTTTTAGCGTTTGAAGCATAAACTCGTCACACACATCAACGTTACCTGTTGTGGTAACGATTAAGTCAGTACTTGCCATTAAGGTTTTATTAATGCCATCCAAGGTGCTCGTGTTAATACCATCGATATATGGCGAAACAACTTCATAACCATCCATGCAGGCTTGCATTGCGCAAATTGGATCAATTTCTGATACACGAACAATCATACCTTCTTGGCTCAACGATGCAGCAGAACCTTTACCTACATCACCATAACCAATAACAAGTGCTTTTTTACCTGCAAGTAAGTGATCCGTGCCTCGCTTGATTGCGTCATTTAAGCTGTGACGACAACCGTACTTGTTATCATTTTTTGATTTTGTAACAGAGTCATTTACGTTGATCGCTGGAACTTTTAACTCACCTTTTTCTAGCATATCAAGTAAACGATGCACGCCCGTGGTCGTTTCTTCAGAGATGCCGTGAATGGAGTCAAGCATTGCTGGGTATTTGCTATGCACCATCTCTGTTAAGTCACCACCATCATCTAGAATAATGTTCGCTTCCCAAACTTTATCACTGCCATTTCCAGCAAGAATCGTTTGTTCAATACACCATAAAAACTCTTCATCTGTTTCGCCTTTCCATGCAAAAACAGGGATGTTTGCTGCTGCAATCGCCGCAGCTGCGTGATCTTGTGTAGAGAAAATATTACAAGAAGACCAACGTACTTCAGCGCCAAGATCGATCAAGGTTTCGATCAGAACAGCTGTTTGAATAGTCATGTGAATACAACCCATGATCTTTGCATCAGCTAATGGTTGAGCTTCTTTATATTTACGACGCAGCGCCATCAATGCAGGCATTTCGCCTTCAGCGATTTCAATTTCTTTACGGCCCCATTCAGCCAGGCTCATATCTGCAACTTTATAATCTGAAAAACTCATATCTTAAATCCTCTCTTAGGAGAATAGGTAAAGCCTATTCTCATATAATTAGTGTTTAAAGGCCTGCGTCAGCTTTTAGTGCTTCGGCTTTATCTGTTCGTTCCCAAGTGAATTCTGGCTCTGTACGGCCAAAGTGTCCGTAAGCCGCTGTCGCACGATAAATTGGGCGGCGTAGGTCTAGCATATCGATAATGCCTTGAGGGCGAAGATCGAAGTGCTGACGTACTAATTCAGCAATTTTAGCTTCTGGGATTTTGTTAGACCCAAATGTATTGATCGCAATAGACGTCGGTTCTGCAACACCAATCGCATAAGAAACCTGTATTTCACAACGGTCAGCAAGGCCAGCAGCAACAATGTTTTTAGCAACGTAACGGGTTGCATAAGCCGCTGAACGATCAACTTTTGAAGGATCTTTGCCAGAAAATGCACCGCCACCATGACGTGCCATGCCGCCGTAGGTATCAACAATAATTTTACGACCGGTTAAACCACAATCACCAACGGGGCCACCAATTACAAAGTTGCCAGTAGGATTAATGTGGTAAAGCGTATCGCTATGCAGCCACTCTGCTGGCAATACAGGTTTTACTACTTCTTCCAAAACTGCTTCACGTAAATCTTTAAGCGAAATGTTCTCGTCATGCTGTGTCGAAAGTACGATTGCATCGATCGCGACAGGTTTGCCATTCTCATAACGTAAAGTAACCTGACTTTTTGCGTCAGGGCGCAACCAAGGTAAGGTGCCATTTTTACGAAGTTTTGCCTGACGTTCTACTAAGCGATGCGCGTAAAAAATTGGCGCTGGCATTAATACTTCAGTTTCATTGGTTGCATAACCAAACATTAAACCTTGATCACCTGCGCCTAAGTCTTTGCTGTCGCCTTCGTCGACACCCATTGCGATGTCAGAAGATTGCTTGCCTATTGCGTTTAATACGGCACATGATGCACCGTCAAAGCCAACATCAGAGCTGTTGTAGCCAATGTCTATAATAACTTCACGGATCAAGTCTTCAAGGTCAATATAGGTACTGGTTCTAACTTCACCGGCAACGATCGCCATACCTGTTTTAACCATTGTCTCAACAGCAATACGAGCATTGGGGTCATCTTTGATGATAGCGTCAACAATCGCATCAGAAATCTGATCTGCCATTTTATCTGGGTGGCCTTCAGAGACTGATTCTGAGGTAAATAACGAATATTCGCTCATGTTTTTTCCTGCTTTTATAAGTATGCATTTTAATTTATGCATAAAGTTTAAGGGCTATGCCAAATTTGGCGCCTATTTAATTCAGTTCGTTTAACATTGAATTCATAATGTCGGGTTTAATAAATTTACGTAGTTGCACCTGAAAGCCATTACGTAAACCAATAAATACACTTTTGACTTCTTTAAGGTCTGCTCGCTCAGCCCAGGTGCTTAACTCTTCTGCTTCAAACCCTAGCCATAGGTCTCCACAGCTTTCTTTTGACCATTCTTGATCGTGATGAGAAAGGTCACACAAAACAAACACGCCTCCTGGTTTTAACATGTCAAATACATCGTGGAAAATTTGGGCGGGTGCCGGTATGTGGTGCAAAACCATATTCATGACAACGGCTTCTACTTTATGTTGCTGGGCCTTAAAGACTTTGGTGTCACCTAAATAAAACTGAATATTAGTCAACCCTTCACTTTTTGCAAAGGTTTCCGCTCTATTTAACATGTTCTCGGAGTTATCAAGTGCTATTACGCTGGTGAATGTGGTACTAAGTGATTTTAAAAATAAACCCTCACCGGGCCCCACTTCAAGCACTGTTGCAGTTGATGAAAAGTTGGTTTTATTTAGTAACTCTAAACTGGCACTGGCATATTGTTTGTGGTTCGCAATTAATTCTTGTTGCTCTTGGAAGCGCTCGGTATTTTTTGCAAAAAATACTTGTGATTGAACTGCTCGCTGCTTTCGAATATTTATAATTTGTGTTGATAAAGCTTGGCTTAGTGCGAAGCGATCAATTAGCTCAAAAAGTTGCTCGATCGCATGCTGGTCGTGGCCATCTTGCGGAATGAATGGTCTGCGATAAAAAATAGCATTTCCTTCACGTTGTGTTTCAACCAAGCCTTCTTTACTTAACACCTTTAAATGGTGGCTCATTCCTGACTGTTTAGTATCAAATAGTTGCGTTAATTCTAATACACCAAATGTATCGCACTGCAGAACTTGTAATATTTTAACGCGCAGTGGGTCGCCACAAGCTTTCAGCAACTGACTGAATGATTGTACCTGAAGTATATTTTGCTCGTCTTGATGACAAGGCAAAATTGAGCCTGCGGGCGAGGTTGATGTTTTTTGCATTTTAGGAGTATATCAATATTTATTGATATAGCAATTCTATATCAATAAATATTGATATAGAATTGCTATAGGGTGATGTTTTGTTATGTGGGGTGTTCGAATCAAGTGCTTGTACTTATTTACTTTTGTTTAGAACTTCATATAAACCTTCCAGTACCGCTCCGAGCTCGCTTTCGAGTTCTTCAACGCCGCCTTTTAGTTTATCTAGCTTCTCACTCGCGGTATAAGCGAGACTCATCAATTGTTCTTCCTGATCCTCATCTAAGCCAAGTGTAAAAAGCTTCGCTTCTAATTCGGTAATCATATCGAGCATAACCGCGCGGGTTGTGGCGTCATGTTCTGCAAGTTTGTGTGTGAGTTTTTTTACTTGTTCTTCGGTCATTTTAATCACGCGGCCGAGCACATCTACGCGTTGGTCGGTGAGTGATAGGTTAGCCTTAATCGTTAGTAAACGACCATCGCAGATACTTGATAAGACCATTAGATGATCTTTTAAACGACCATAGCGGGTGTCGTCGTCAACGGGCATATTGTTAATAAGCAAGGCCATTGAGTTGCTTCGCACCATTGTTCGTACACCAATACTTACAATGCTATCTTTTGAGTTTTGAAATTTGGTTAAGACTCTTGCTTCCATGGAATCTGTCGTACAGTTAATATAGTGTTTTGGAGGACCATAGATCACAGCGGAAGCTGTAAGGCCAAAGCCTTGTGCTATCTCGCAGAATTTTTCGCCAATGCCTTCTAGTGTTTTGACATCTTGGGATGATTTAACGAATTCGATAATCTGCCCTAATTCACTGCTCGATGTCATGGCTTCCATTGCAACTTTCATTGCATAGTCGGCATTGTCTTTGGCTTGTTTGACTTCACCTAAGTGAGCAAAATTATTGTTGATTTTCTCAAGTAGTAATTCTGGATCAATAGGTTTAGTAATATATTCATTACCGCCCGCTTCAAAACCAGCTAGTCGCTCTTCTACGTTGTCCATTCCGGAAACAAAAATAATTGGAAGTGTCGTCGTCTCTGCATGTTTTCTTAGCTCGGTACACACTTCATAACCATTCATTTCTGGCATGTTGACGTCGAGTAAAATCATATCAGGGATATCTTTTTCAACCAACTCAATGCATTTTGGGCCTGAGTCACACTCAACGATGGTGAAGTTATCCTCCAGAATCATTCTCAATAGGACTCTATTAGATTCCATATCATCCACGATCATGATTGTTTTATCGGTCATTCTTATTACCTGTAGCGATAGGATTTAGTTTTGCAGGCTGTCTTTAATTAACAACATAATAGTATAAACGTAGCACAAAAAAATCAGATTACAGCTTAGCTTTACAATTTGTGACTATAGATAATCTAGTATGGAAAAACTGCTTTTGGTCGATGAGGAGAATTATTTTGTTATTTGGTATAAATGTGTGCTCTACACAGCAAATGCCGAGTGTCAGAGCCAAATCTAATCTTTAGATATGGCTTTTTTTATGTGCTGCTCTAATGCCCAGGCAATATGTTCTTGAACTATTTGCGAAGGGTGATCCGTTTTACTTTGGAGAGCTGCTTCAATTTCAAGGGATGTGGGTGCGTTACCTAATGCAATGGCAATATTTCGTAGCCATGATTCATATCCTGCACGACGAATCGCTGAACCTTCTGTTTTCTGCAGGAACGTTTCTTCATCCCAGCTAAATAATTCTACTAAGCTTCGGCTATCTAATTGGTGCCTAGGTGTAAAGTCTAGCTCATTGCTGGGTTTACTAAATTTGTTCCACGGACAAGCTAATTGGCAGTCATCACAACCAAAAATTCGATTGCCCATTTTACTTCTTAGTTCAACGGGGATGCTGCCTTTAAGCTCGATGGTGAGATAAGAAATACAGCGTCGGCTATCGAGTATATAAGGGCCTTTGAATGCTTGAGTCGGGCAAATATCAAGGCAGGCAGTGCAGCTGCCACAGTGTTCTTTCTCATAAGGTGTATTAAGAGGGAGTGGTAGGTCGGTAAATATTTCACCCAGGAAGAACCAAGAACCAGCGCCTCGGTTAATAATCATCGTGTTCTTTCCGAACCAGCCTAGTCCTGCTTTCTGGGCAAATGCGCGCTCGAGTATAGGGGCGCTATCTACAAAGGCTCTAAACTGGTAAAGGTCTGCTTGTTCGCGAATAAACTGAATGAGTTTTTTTAAGCGTGAGCGAATTAACTTATGGTAGTCACGCCCAAGCGTATAACGCGAAATATATGCCTTATTGCCATTATTTAATTGTGCTTGGGGTGACTGAGGGTCGGTGAAATAATCCATTCTAAGCGAGATGACGCGTAATGTACCTTCAACTAATTCATCTGCAACCCAGCGCTTACTTCCATGCTTGGACATGTAGTCAAGTTCACCATGATGACCTGCTTTTAGCCATGCTTGATAGGGCTCAATATGCGCGGATAAATCAGTGTCAGTGACGCCAAGTTGCTGAAAACCAAGCTCATTTGCATATGCTTTGATTTTTTGCACTAAAGCTAAGGCGTCTTCTGTTGATAATGTATCTGGCTTATTTGTCATACGCAGTGAAAAAAACGGAAAGTTTTGCTATGCTTAACAGCTAGCTAGCAAATTTTGTTAATCGCAATTCTAGTTTAATTTATAATGTGTAGTAGTGGAATCATTTGAACGAAATCTATTGTATCGAATTACCTGATGAAAGCGCCACCCTAGTTTTAGGAAAAGCGGTATCGGAAATGATTGAAACACAAGGGCAGCAACTTGTCGTCATTTTTTTGTCGGGTGATTTAGGTATGGGCAAAACGACCTTTAGTCGTGGTTTACTCAACGCGTCAGGCCATAAGGGAAATGTTAAGAGCCCAACCTATACTTTGGTTGAACCCTATACATTAGAAAATCGAAATATATTTCATTTTGATTTATATCGTTTAGGTGAACCAGAAGAATTGGAATTTATGGGGATACGTGACTATTTTGAAATACCAGCGGAAAATGAAAACCCTTCTGTCTGTTTGCTTGAATGGCCAGAGCAGGGTGGTGACTATTTACCTCAGCCTGATTTAATTATTAAGCTAAAACTTAAGGCGATGTCGAACCCTGAAGATGAAATGTGTTTTGGGCGAATAGCAGAAATTACACTGTTGAATGAAAAATTTGAAACGAGTATGAAAAATATTGTCAATAGTTTTGCTCAAAGAGGTCTCTGATGCAATTAAAGTTATTTTTTAGTGTCATCACAATATTTGTTCTCGTAATGTTTTCGGGCTTATCTACGGCAGGGCAAACAAATGTAACAAATGCGCGTTTGTGGGATGCCCCTGACCATTCACGTTTGGTATTTGAGCTATCACAAGCGGTAGAGCATAAAGTGCTAATCCTCTCAAATCCTCACCGTTTGGTGTTGGATATTAAAAGGGCGGATAAAAAAACACGTTTTGATGCATTGGATTTTATTAATTCACCTATTAAATCAATTCGAAGTGCGCGTCGGGATAAACAAGATTTAAGAATAGTTTTAGACTTGAAAGAAAAAATTAAACCTAAAAGCTTTCTACTAAAAGCGAACGATCAATACGGTGACCGTTTAGTCATTGATTTGTACTCGCAATCAAAAAAACAAGCGATAAAAAAGAAAAGACAAACAAAGGCAATTAAAAATTCGATTTCTCAGAAGCGAGATGTCGTTATCATGATCGACCCTGGGCATGGTGGTGAAGACCCTGGTGCGATGGGGCCTAATCGTATTAAAGAAAAGGTTGTTGTCTTGGCGATTGCGAAAGAACTAAAAAAACTCGTTAATGCAAAAAAAGGCTATAAAGCGTATTTAACCCGAAGTAGTGATTATTATGTTGGCTTGCGTAAACGTACAAGTTTGGCGAGAAAGTATAAAACTGATCTATTTGTATCAATTCATGCTGATGCGTTCATTAAATCTCAGGCAAATGGCGCTTCGGTGTACGCGGTTTCTAACCGAGGAGCGTCAAGTGAAACGGCACGTTGGTTAGCTAAGAAAGAAAATTCTGCTGATTTGATGGGTGGCGTTGGTGGCGTAAGTCTTGAAGATAGAGGGAGTGTTTTGGCAGGCGTTCTATTAGATTTATCTTCAACAGCTAGTTTAAAGGCGAGCTTAAGTGTAGGTGATCGTGTGCTGCGTTCAATGGGCGGTGTTGCCAGGCTTCATAAACGCCAAGTTCAGCAAGCTGGGTTTGTTGTGTTGAAATCACCAGATATTCCTTCAATTTTGGTTGAGACGGGTTTTATTTCGAACCCTAAAGAGTCTCGTCGATTGAAAACAAAGAAATACCAAAAACAGCTAGCCAAAGCGATTCATAAAGGCGTTTCTCGTTATTTTGAAAACGCGCCACCACCAGGTAGTTTATTAGCGTGGCAGAAAGCGGCAGCGAATAAATTCGCAAAATACGTGGTTAAAAAGGGCGATACACTTTCACATATAGCCATGAGAAACGATGTGTCGATTAAGAAATTGCGTGAATTAAATCGATTGCGCTCCGACAATGTATGGATTGGGCAACGACTTAGCGTGCCTGCATCTTAAAACCTAAAAATTAGATGTACGTAAAAACTGCCATTCCAATACGCTTAAGAGTGTTGTTATTCTGGTGTGCTTTTAGGCCGGAACCCATTCTTTTGATTTCCTGTGTGGAAAAAAAATTAATAACATGCCACTATCCAATTTTCTGATGATCATCTGTCTAATTACATCCTACTGAAACTAATTCTATGGCTCAAATTCATAAATTATCTGCGCGTTTGGCAAACCAGATAGCAGCGGGTGAAGTTGTTGAACGTCCTGCTTCTGTTGTGAAAGAATTGCTTGAAAATGCACTGGATGCAGGTGGGCGCAAAATCTCTATTCAGGTCGAATCTGGCGGGATTAAACGTATTCAGATTCGTGATGACGGTGAAGGGATGGAAAAAGAAGACTTGCCTTTGTCATTAAGTCGTCACGCAACAAGCAAAATTGAGTCTCTGGATGACTTGGAAGCCGTGGCTACGCTTGGATTTCGTGGTGAAGCCTTAGCGAGTATAAGTTCGGTTTCGCGTTTGGTACTTAGCTCTAAAACTGAAAAAGCAACCCAGGGTTGGGAAGTAGAAACCGAAGGGCGTGACATGGATGCAAAGCTAAGCCCTGTTGCGCATAACCGTGGTACAACGGTAGATGTTCGCGATTTGTTTTTTAATACACCAGCTCGGCGAAAATTCCTTCGTACTGAAAAAACAGAATTTAATCATTTGGAAGAGGTCGTAAAGCGACAAGCTTTGAGTCGTTTTGAGGTGAGTTTTGAGCTAACGCATAATCAAAAAATAGTACATCATTTGCGGGCAGCGCCAACATTACGTGATAAAGAGCAACGAGTTTCATCGCTTTGCGGCAAACCGTTTATGGAAAATACGGTTCAAATCGATGTCGAAGCAACAGGTTTGAAGCTATGGGGCTGGGTTGCATTACCCACGTTTTCTCGTAGTCAGGCCGACTTACAATATTTCTATGTGAATGGACGAGTGATTAAAGACCGTCTAGTGACACATGCGGTGAAACAAGCTTATCGCGATGTGCTTTATCATGGCCGTCACCCTGCCTTTGTATTGTATCTTGAGTTGGATCCTGCACTGGTTGATGTGAATGTTCACCCTACTAAGCATGAAGTACGCTTTCGTGATGGGCGAATGGTGCACGACTTTATTTTTAGAAGTTTACATAAAGCTTTGGCTGATCTACGTCCTGAAGATGTAGTGAATGCGCAAGAGTCTGCCAGTACCATGGCTTTTTCATCGTTGCCGCCAAATCTTCAGGCTATGCAGGGGCGTGGGGCTGAACCACCGATGGCGCCAAGCTATGGCCCTCAATCATCCATGGTATTAAAGTCATCGCCGACACAAACAGAAGTGCGTGATACTTTATCTCAATATAAGGCTCTACATCCAGACCCAACAAGTACTTATGGGCAATCTATGGCTGGGCAGCCCATTGTGGGGGCTGGTGGGGCGTTTAATCATGCTTCACCTGATGACGAGGGCGATTATCCCTTAGGATTTGCTGTAGCACAGTTACATGGTGTTTATATTCTCGCCCAAAACGCAACGGGTATGGTTGTGGTCGATATGCATGCGGCACATGAGAGAATTAGTTATGAGCGCATGAAAACTGCATTTTATGGTGCAGGTATTCAAGCACAGCCTTTATTAGTACCCATGATATTGGCGGTTAGCCAGAAAGAAGCGGGCGTTGCAGAAGAGTGTGGAGAAGAGCTCTTGAAATTTGGCTTGGTGTTAGAGCGCTCGGGGCCTGAAAATATTACGGTTAGGCAGGTGCCTACCATTTTACAAAATGTAGATGTTGATTTACTTATTCGAGATCTATTGAGCGATATGATCACGCATGGTTATTCGGATCAACTTGAAGCTAAAGCCAATGAATTGATGTCATCGATGGCATGTCATGGATCGGTGCGTGCAAACAGAATTTTAACAATTCCAGAAATGAATGCCTTATTGAGAGATATGGAAGCCACAGAGCGAAGTGGGCAGTGTAATCATGGTCGACCGACCTGGACGTCGCTATCAATGAATGACTTAGATAAATTATTTTTGAGAGGGCGCTAATGGATACTAATGCCCGACCAAAAGCTATTTTTTTAATGGGCGCGACGGCTGCAGGTAAAACTGATTTGGCGGTTGAACTTACTAAATCTCTACCTTGCGATATTGTGAGTGTTGACTCCGCACTTATTTATAAGGGTATGGATATTGGTACCGCTAAACCTGATGCGAGTGTATTGGCTGAAGCGCCTCATCGCTTGATTGATATTATAGATCCTTCAGAAAGTTATTCTGTTGCCCAGTTTTACCAAGATGCTTTAAGAGAAATGAATGAAATCTCTGCATCGGGTCGAATTCCCTTACTGGTTGGGGGAACGATGATGTATTTTCGGATTCTAAGAGAAGGGATTGCAGCTTTACCTTCTGCCGATGAAAGTGTGCGCAAAGTAATTGTGCAAGATGCGACAGAGCATGGATGGCCTTATGTTCATGCTCAGTTAGCAAAGGTTGACCCCGAAGCAGCACAAAGAATAAAACCGACTGACCCTCAGCGCTTACAGAGAGCTTTAGAGGTATATCGTGTGACCGGCAAAACAATGACTCAAATCTGGGCTGAGCAAAAAGACCCGGCAAGTGATAAAGGGCATTCAGATTACACCGAATTAAATAGCGGTTTGCCACCAGTGCCTTATGATGTCGTTAGTTTAGCGATCGGGCCATGTGATCGTAAGGTATTGCATAAGCGTATAGAGCAGCGTTATCACATAATGTTGAAAACCGGGTTTATTGATGAGGTAGAAAAATTCTATCGTGCCGAGAACATGCACGCTGATATGCCTTCAATGAAGTGTGTTGGCTATCGACAGGTGTGGGATTATTTAGATAACAAATTAGATTATGACGAAATGGTTGAGAGAGGAATTATAGCAACTCGCCAATTAGCGAAACGACAGCTAACATGGTTAAGGCGATGGCCGAATTTGAATCAACTTGAAACAAATGATTCAAAAGTACTGGCTAAAGCTATGAAAATCATTGAAAATACCGCGTATTAAGACTTCGCGCACGTTTTGTTGGGTTGAAATGAGATAAAAGCTACGGTTAAAACAAGACTCTCATGCGTAAAATGTGTGTTAAGTGGTATAAAAAATAAGCTTACGGTGTTCAGTTATACAAGATTGAAACATAAAAAGTTAAGCAACAGTTTTATAAAATTATAAAGTTAAGTCATCAGGAGAAGTTAACATGTCTAAGGGCCATTCATTGCAGGATCCATACTTAAACGCATTAAGAAAGGAGCGTATACCCGTTTCTATTTTTCTTGTGAATGGGATTAAGCTCCAAGGTCAAATCGAATCATTCGATCAATTTGTTATATTGTTAAAAAATACTGTGAGCCAAATGGTTTATAAACATGCTATTTCAACAGTCGTTCCAGCACGTAATGTCCGTGTCGTCACAGCAATGGATGAGCCTGAAGGCAACCCTTAATTGAATTGTGCTTCCTATCGTTTACTTTATGGTAAGCGCTTTTTTTGCCTTAAGCCTGCTTTTAAAAAGAGTGGCCTTGAGGCAATTTGTTTTAAAACTGCTGGTTTTATATTGTCTCTACTAAACTACGAAGTAACCCTCCATGTTTGATCGTCCCGAAGCCGGTGAACGCGCCGTTCTTGTTCATTTAGATTTTACTACAGATAAAGAACGCGAAGATTCTGATGAGTTTAAAGAGCTCGTTTCGTCTGCTGGCGTGAATGCCGTTGCTATGGTAACTGGTTCACGGAAGAAGCCTGGGCCACGCTATTTTGTGGGTACCGGAAAGCTAGAAGAAATTCGATTTGAGCTTGAGCATAGTGAAGCAGATGTGGTGTTGTTTAACCACGCCTTATCGCCTAGCCAACACCGTAACCTTGAAGCAACGCTAGAATGTCGCGTGATTGATCGTACAGGGATCATTCTTGAAATTTTTGCGCAACGAGCTCGAACCCATGAAGGTAAGTTGCAAGTTGAACTAGCGCAGCTTGAATACATGTCGACACGACTTGTTCGTGGTTGGACTCACCTTGAACGCCAAAAAGGTGGAATAGGTATGCGTGGGGGGCCAGGTGAAACGCAGCTTGAATCAGATAGGCGTTTGTTAAGAGATAAAATTAAAGCGATTACTGTGCGCCTTGAAAAAGTGCAAAAGCAACGCGAGCAAGGTCGAAAAGCCCGTGCTAAAGCAGAAATTCCAACCATTTCATTGGTGGGCTATACCAATGCGGGTAAATCAACACTATTTAATCGTGTCACTAATGCTGATGTTTATGTCGCTGACCAATTGTTTGCGACGCTTGACCCAACGTTAAGAAAGCTAAACTTACCAGATATTGGTGAAACAATACTGGTTGACACGGTTGGTTTTATTCGACATCTCCCGCATAAACTAGTCAGCGCCTTTAGAGCAACGCTCGAAGAGACTTGCAGAGCGACTTTACTATTACATGTGATTGATTGTCATGATAATGATCGCATCGATAATGTAATACAGGTCGAGAGTGTGTTGGCAGAAATTGGTGCCGCTGAAGTGCCTTCGCTTAAAGTATATAACAAACTTGATTTATTAGACGATCGAACACCAAGAATTGATCGAAATGAAGATGGTGTGCCTATTCGGGTTTGGGTTTCAGCTCATACTGGAGAGGGGCTAGACCTACTTCATGATGCTATTTCAGAACTGCTTAGTAACGACATATTTCACCAATCAATCTTCATTAGCCCCAAATATGGCAAGCTGCGTGCGCTTTTCTATGCCTCTGAGTCCGTTTTGAGTGAAAAAATGGATGATCAAGGCCAAATCGAGCTGGAAATAAGAATGCAGCGGAATGACTTTGAAAAGATACTGCGTCAGGCTGGTGTGGCTGAAGAGCAGTTACAACAAGGGAATAGGTAAGCTTGTTTGCTCAGGTTACATGCCTGCCGTTATATTCGTCTACGAGTTAACAAAAAACTAACAAAATAGGCAGATTAATTCTGCCTCCTTCATACGTTTTCTTTTTTTCTGGCTATACTCTAGGCAGTGATCCATAAATTAAGTGCCCTTTTGTTGAAACTATCATGGTAAGCAAAAGGTACGAACAAAGGAAATTTACATATGTCATTTCGAATTAAGCTTCTAAGCTTACTTTTGGTTCAAAGCTTGTTGTTAATTGGGTGTAGCGGTAGTAGTTCAGACTCTTCTTCTACCTTCGCAGGCAGTGGAGACGGTGATTTTGATGGCGGTGGCACGACTGATTCTTCAGAAGGCTCTGATGATTCAGGCGAGACAGGGGATTCTGAAGAAAAAACATCAGATTTTAGCTATTTCTCATTATCCGTTTATGAAGCATCGAAGGATTTTTCGGGTTTTGACTCTGATGGTTTATACCAGGGTGAAGATGCTTTTCCTTTTATCGATTTGTATTTGATTAACCCTATTGTTGCATCGACTCTCGCCTCAACTAGCTTGGCAGTAGCGGAAGATTATTCTTATACTGTAGATAATATTGAGGCTGATCCTACTGAAAGCTTTCCGAATTTACAAAAGATAATTGGGTCACCTGTTGCGCTAGAAACAGCGTTAGTATTTGATGTGAGCGGGAGTGTGAATGATGTCGATTTTGCTGCATTGGTCGCAGAAGCAAAAGCCTACGTAACAGCAGCGCAAGCAAGCACAGATTCGTTAATCGCAAATCAGCAATATGTGGTCTGGGCATTTGGTAAGTTAATTGTTGAGCTTACAGATGGGTTTACAAGCGATATAAATGTCATAAATGATGCGCTTGACCTGGTGATAACACGCCGAAAAGATACCGTGCTACAAAATGGTGACTCTTTAGGTTCACAGAGTAATTTGCATCGAGCAATCGTTGAATCGATTGGTCGATATAAAGATGACGATTACGATTTTAGAGATGAATCAACATTAGTGGATGATGACAACGACTTGATTGATTATGCTACCAGTAACGGTATTCTTCTTAGTCAAATGGTTCTGTTTTCTTCTGGGTCGGATACCTTTCTAGAGATGGAACAAAGCCTAATGGTTAAGGCGATTCAATCTCAAGGTTTTTCTAAAATTGAAGCATCAGCAGAGGTGTTTACAAATAAGCCAATATTTTATTATGTTATCGGTGGCGTAAGCCAAGGTGTTTCATATTCAGAGCTTAGTTCGCAATCAGAAATTACAGAGTATCTAACGCTTAGTGACGGGGCGTATAGCTTTACTGATGGGCTAATTCTAAATCAATCAAATGCGGTTGAAGCTAGAATCGACCTAGATAATCAATATATTTACAGAGCTGCTTTTTTACCTAGGCTTGGAGATCATACAGTGGTTCTTCAGACGAATTCTTCTGTAAGTCAGACTAGTTTAACTTATTCGATCACGGGAGATGCTCTAGCTTTCTTTGTTAATGTAGGAACTCCTGGTGAAGAATTAGAATCAATGGTGCTGGATGGTTTAGGTAATGTGGATTTCAATGGTTTGGTAGAAATAACTGGGCCAAATGGTGAATATTTATCTGGTTTTGCTGCCAGTCTAGCCGAGGTGTCTACTTTCTTACCGGCAACAAGATGGGTGAATGATGAGTATCTTGCTGCTGACTATGCTTGGAGCTTCCCAGACGGAAATGGCGTAGGAACTTTAAATGTAAATGGTTCTTACACGGTCAATTCGATTACGGGAACGACCGCGCTTCTTCAACTTGAAAATACAGTGCTAGGCTATACAACGCTGATTTTAATAAGTAACTAATGTATAAATAAGATATAAATCTCTTATTCTTCGAGAGGTTTATATCTGAATTTTTTATCTAAATGGATAGTCCAAACACAAAAATAACTTGTCCCAGTCCCGCCAGTGCACCTAACACACCGCCAATTACAATCAACTTCACTTCATCTTCTTGAAAGCATGGCCTTAATAGATTTTGAAAGTCTTCAGAAGGTAGTTTCTTCATTCTCTCTTCCATAATTACCTGTACCGCTTGAGCACGCTCTTGATTGAATAGCGGGTCTTTTAATATTTCGGTAGATAGATCAATGGCCTTGTAGCCCGTATCTTTTTTAATTTCAGCGAAAGATTTTGGGCCCATAGCAAGTAGGGTCAAGGGTTTGATAACGCCTGCCGCTTCATCAACTAGATTTTCAAAGTGTTTTTGTATAATAGCGTGTGTACGTGCTGCATGTGGGCCGGTCAGCATTGAGTTGGCAACTTGGTCTACAGTTAGAATTTCTTCTGTAACGATCTTACAAAATGCTTCCGATACTTCATCTTGGCGCTTTAAGAACAAACCATGAAAGGTCATGCCAGCAAAGTGATGTTTTTGGATTGGTCGGAAAATCATGTTCAAGGCGACCCAGTTCGTCGCCCAGCCTACTAAGAAGCCACAAATAGGCAAAACCCAAGGAATAGGGAGAAAATACCACAGAGCTAATTGAGGTACACCAAATAAAAACCCAAACCATAAGCCACTTTTGATAATGAACTTGAATTCTTGTTCGCCACACGTTAAAAATATTGTATTGAGTAATGACTTATCTTCCTCAAGCTTCTCGATTACCATGAGTTTTAGGTCGAAAAGGGATTCTATTTTTGGGCTAATGTCTTTGACTAGCTCGTCCATAATAATAGGAAGCTGGTCAGAGACACGTTGGTATAAGATGGCTTTGACTTTTTTAGGTAAATTTTGCCAAAGTGTTTGATGCCGCTTACGCATGATTTCATCAACAAGTTCTTCATTTCTTGGTGTGATGTTAGTGAGGATATAAGCGCTAATCGTTTTGGGGTCCATTTGTTCAATAATTTCACTTACTGTGCCCAATTTGGACAATACTGAGTCGACGCATAATTCTGCCATTCTTTTTGCTTTTGATGGAATAATACCTTGCCAGCCAAAAATAGGGCGGATGCCCATGAATTTTATAGGATAGAATGTAAGTTGGATTGCGACCCAGTTAGTCACCCAGCCCACTACAGCAGCTATGATGGGGATGCTTGATAGCTTAAGTAAGTCAATTAAATGGCTTGAATCCATACGTTAATCTACTCCAAATAGTGTGATCTATATGATTTTTTTTATATATTGTTGGTATTTATATGCCGTTGCTTAATTTTTCAGCTAATTAATTTATAGGTAGGGGCTTGGCGAGCCGCTTGTTATATTTTATGCTTTTGGCCAAGTGCTGAATTATATTTCTAAACACTCGTGATAATAATCAAAAAGGTAGGTTTATATGACCATAAAAGAACAAAAAATTAAAGAACCTATTTTGGTCACAGGCGCTGCGGGGTTTATTGGTCGCCGATTGGTTAAACGTTTGTTAGATGAGGGTCGGCAGGTGAGCGCGTTTGATGTAATGGCATGTCCAGAGTCTTTGCAAGGCGAGACTAATCTTCATTGGTTTAAAGGCGATATTTCTAAGCGTGAGGATGTGAAAAAAGCGGTTAAAGGTTGTAGTAGTATTTTTCACTTAGCGGCAATAGTGGGTGATTGGGCGCAAGCAGCGCTGCATCAGAAAATAACAGTAGAGGGTACGCAAACACTTTTTGAATTAGCCTTAGCGTCGCCTCTAAAACCGCGCTTAACTTTAGCCTCTAGTATTGTTGTTTATGGCGATCAGATCAATGGTGAGCGCTGTTATGAGGGGATGCCACATGGCTGGTTTTATGGACCTTATGGTAAAAGTAAACAAACTCAAGAAACCATAGCACATCAATTTATTCAGCAAGGGCTAGATATACGGATGGTGCGGCCTGCAAATGTCTATGGTGCAGGTTCAAGGCCTTGGGTTGATGATGTGTGTGTCGAGTTAAAGAAAGGAATACCTGTACTTATAGGGGGCGGTAATTATAACGCTGGCTTAGTGCATGTAGATAACGTAATTGAAATTTTAATTCTTGCCTGTGAGTCTGACAATGCAAGTGGGCAAATTTTTAATGCTGCGGATGAAGAAGGCATTACTTGGCGACAATATATGAAAGACCTTGCAGGGTGCTGTGGTGCATCTAAGCCTAAATCTATGCCTCGCATAATCGCGAAGTGTCTAGCAAAAACTGGTGAACTAGCTTATCGTTTGATGAAAATAGAAAACCGTCCACCCCTAACAGAAGAAGCATTAAATTTGATCGGTTCGAACCACCGCATCGATATGACGAAGACAAAAGAGCTGTTGGATTACAAACCTATTAAATATTATCGGGAGGGTTTAGAAGAAATAGAGCAATACTTAAATATATGATAATAAAATTCCCTTGCTGTCATTCTTTAACATCAATACTATGTCTCCCTTGTAAAGCTAGACTTTACCCATATAACTAAATGTGGTGGTATGACGATGTCTACCAATCATTCTTTATAAATCTACAACTAACGGAGTCCTCTATGGCCTGGAATGAACCGGGTGGTAACCGAAATGATAAAGACCCATGGGGTAACAATTCGGGTAACAACAAAGGCGGGAACAATCAGGGGCCACCTGATTTAGATGAAGCGCTTAAGCAGATGATGAACAAGATCAATGGCATCTTTGGTTCAGGAAAAGGCAGTAGTGGCGGTACAGGTGGTGGATCTAGCCAAGGTATTGGTGGGATTCTTGCTATAGGTTTCGTGTTGCTGTTGGCTTTTTTGGTATTTAAATCAATTTATACCATTGATGAGCAGCAGCGTGGTGTCGTTTTACAGTTGGGTAAATATAACCGAACGCTAGATCCTGGTTTGCAATTTGTGATTCCGTTAATTGAGAAAGTGATTCCGATTAATGTAACCAATGTTCGAAATGCTGAGATCAGAGAAGAAATGCTGACTCAAGATGAAAACATTGTAGAAGTTGAGTTGAACGTACAATATACCGTTTCAGATCCAGTTGCTTTTGCTTTAAGAGTGGAAGATCCTGAACGTAGCTTGCAGCATGCAGCAGAATCGGCACTTCGTCATGAAGTTGGTAGTACGAATTTGAACCCGATTATGACAGCGGGCCGTGCGATTTTAGCAGAAGATACTCGAACACGTCTTCAAAATTTTATGGATGCGTATCAAACGGGTATTAACGTTAGTGTTGTAAACATTAAAGGAGCAAGAGCGCCTTCAGCTGTTCAATCAGCATTTGATGATGTTCAAAAAGCGATTCTTGATAAAGAGCGTTATGTGAATGAAGCAGAAGCTTACGCTAACTCGGTTGTACCTGAGGCGCGTGGTAAAGCTCAACGTATGTTATCTGAAGCGAACGCTTATAAAGAGCAGGTTGTTTCTAAAGCAGAGGGTGAATCTGATCGTTTTGTAAAGCTATTGGTTGAATACAAAAAGGCGCCAAAAGTAACCCGAGAACGTTTGTATCTGGATGCTATCTCATCTGTTTACGCTAACAGCACCAAAGTTATGGTTGATGTTGAAGGCGGAAATAATATGATGTATCTACCACTAGACAAATTAATGTCTAATAATGCTTCTGCTTCTTCACGAGAAGTTTCAGGCGGTGATGTATCACGAATAACAGACCAGGTGATTGAAGAGATACGATCTCGTAATAGCAATACTAGTACATCGCGGGAGACTAGATAAATGTCAAAAACTTCAATGTTATCTTTAATTGTACTGTTAATCGGCATAGTGGTTGTTTCATCTTCAATTTATGTGATTGATGAGCGTGAAGTGGGGATCAAATTTCAGTTTGGTGAAATTGTAGAGACTAACCTACAGCCTGGTATCCACTTTAAAATGCCTATCATGCAAAACGTGAAAAAGTTTGATGCGCGTGTATTAACTTTAGATACTCGACCAGAACGCTTTTTAACCGTTGGTAAAAAGTTTGTTATTGTAGATTCTTTCATTAAATGGAAAATTGTTGATGTGAAAGCTTACTATAAGGCAACGGCGGGTAATCGTTTTCAGGCGACAAACTTGTTGTCTAACTCTATGAACAAAGGCTTAAGAGACGAATTTGCTTCACGTACCTTAACAGAAGTTGTTTCAGGAGAACGTGATCAGTTGATGGCGAAAATATCTGAAAAGCTTAATGAGCAGACTCAAGGCGAGTTTGGTATTAAGGTAGTGGATGTTCGCGTAAAAGGTATTGATCTTCCTGAAGATCTAAATAAAAACGTTTATCGCAGAATGGCGACAGAACGTGAACGGGAAGCGCGTGAGACACGATCTCAAGGTAAAGAGCTAGCAGAAGGCATTCGTGCTGATGCAGATCGTCAGAAAACCGTTATTGTTGCGACGGCTTATAAAGAGTCTGAGCAAATGCGTGGTAGTGGTGATGCGATTGCTTCAAGCGCATATGCAGCGGCTTATAGTAAAGACTCTGAGTTTTATTCATTTACACGTAGCTTAAAAGCATATACAGAGACATTTTCAGGTAAAGAAGATGTATTACTGTTGAAGCCTGATAGCGACTTCTTCAAATATATGAAGAGTTCAAGTGGTAAATAATAGCTTTAGAATGTCGTTTTAAAACGGTTATATGAAGCAATTAAAAACGTGAAAGTGCTTAGCACTTTCGCGTTTTTTTATGTTAAAAATTTGTGTTGAGAACTTTGTATTAAAGCCACTTAATATCATAGCGACACATATTCCAGCGCTGTCATACTGGTGTGCACATCGGACAGTTTTACATACTTTTCGATTGTGCAACGGGACCTTTAAAGTAAAGGTTCAAGTTGTTGCCAAACAAGGTTTTTGATAGATTCTTGTGCTTCTGCTTTGGGGTGCAGACGGTCTTCTTGCATTAATGATGGCTGAGTAGCGATACCGTCTAATAAAAATGGTACTAAGGCTGTGTGGTAGCGCTTGGAAAGCCTGCTGTATGTCTTATGGAACCCTGTTGCATAACGCTGGCCGTAATTAGGTGGAATATGGATGCCTGTTAATAGCACTTTTGCATTATTAGCTTGAGCCAATTCAATTAATGTTGATAGATTTTGTTCTATTGTCTTGAGTGGAAAGCCCCTTAAACCATCATTTGCTCCGAGCTCAATAATGACTACTTCTGGTTGATATTTTTTAAGCAGGGCTGGCAGTGATCTCAAACCACCATCTGTTGTCTCGCCACTGATGCTGGCATTTTGTACTTGATAATTGTTGTTAATTTTAGAAAATTGTTTCTCTATTTTTTGAGCAAGTAAAGTGACCCAAGATTGTTCAATTGGTATACCATAAGCTGCACTTAGGCTGTCGCCAAGTATTAAAATTGTTTGTTGTGTTGTTCGAGTGCTACCTTGATCGGCGTAGGCTTGAGTTGTAACACTTGTGATTGAACTAAGTATAAAAAGAACGATCAAAAAACCGTAAGATTTAATCATTATTATTCCTTGGAGTGTGTATGTCTCAACTAGTTAGTCAGTATTCAACTGAGCAAGTATCTTATGCTGTCATTGCTGAAGATATTGGTAAACAGGTTGACCTGAATAATCAGAAACTAGAAATACTGCGGGGAATTAGTTTAAAAATCAAGCGTGGCGAATCATTGGCAATTGTAGGGCGTTCTGGATCTGGTAAAACGACCTTACTTGGCTTGCTTGCAGGATTGGATGTGGCGACACAGGGGGAAATTACTCTCATGAATAATTCGCTAACACACTTGTCTGAAGATGGGCGAGCAGCCGTTCGTGCTGAACATGTGGGTTTTGTGTTTCAATCGTTTCAATTACTTCCAAGTATGACGGCACTTGAAAATGTCATGTTGCCGCTTGAGCTGAAAGGTGATGCGTCAGCGAAGCAATATGCCCAAGAATTTCTCAAACGACTAGGTCTAGGTGACCGCTTGGATCATTACCCTTCACAGTTGTCTGGTGGCGAGCAACAACGGGTCGCGTTAGCGAGAGCTTTTGCATGTAAACCAGATATACTTTTCGCAGACGAACCCACAGGGAATTTAGATCAAGAGACTGGACAAAAAATTATTGATTTGATGTTTGAGTTAAATGAGGCTCATAAAACGACATTGGTGATGGTCACCCATGATGAACTTCTTGCAGCGCGTTGCCAAAGAAGTGTTTATATAAATAATGGTCGAATAGAGAAAAATATAGCTCAAGTTGACGGTATTGTTAACAATAATGATGAGCGAAGTGTTTTAAATGAACCGATTAAAGGAGCGGTTTAGTGAACAGTTTTCAGTTGATTGTACAAAGCCTAAGAGACCTTTCACGACAACTTAATAGTTCTTCTATCAGGTTACTGTTTCTATCGTTAGTGATGGCTGTTTTAAGTGTCACAACCATTATGTTAGTGAGTGATATGTTAAAACGATCACTTACAAATTCAGCAACAAATTTTATCGCTGGTGATCGGCAGCTAGTAAGCCCTAGAGCTTTGAATCTTGAATGGCTTGAACAGGCTGAGAGGTTTGGGCTCCAGCATGCAAAGAGTCTTGAGTTTTCATCGATGCTTTATGCGAATGAGAAGTTTCAACTCGTATCAGTTAAAGCAGTTGACCATAAATACCCCTTGAAAGGCGAGTTATTGATAGAGAATAACGATGGTTTGCGTGTATCAGCGAAACAAGGACCGAAAGACGAACAAGTATGGATGCAAAAACGCTTGTTTTCTTTGTTTGGTCTTTCAGCTGGTGATACGATCTCGATTGGCGATATGGACTTTGTTGCCAGCAATGAATTGGCGCAAGAGCCCGATGCGGGCTTTCAATTAGCTGCCCTCGCGCCACGTGTGATGATGCGCTCAGATGATGTTGAGAAAACAGGCGTAATTCAGCCTGGTAGTCGATTAACTTGGCGTTATTATTTTGTTGGTTCAGAGGTCGATATTGCATCTTATGAGTCATGGCTATTACCAAAACTCGACCCTAGTCAAAAGTGGCAAGGCGTTAAAGAAGGGCGGCCTGCGATTCAAGATGCACTCGAAAAAACAGAAACTTATTTGTTATTGGGTGGCAGCTTAGCGGTCTTACTTGCTTGTATAGCTGTTGCCATGGCGTCGCGGCAGTTTGCATTGGGGAAAATTGATAGTGTTGCTATCATGAAAACATTAGGCGTGAAAAGTTCAAAAATCATTGCTCATTTTTCCATTCAACTTGTGTTCTTAGGTATCGTTTCGAGTCTAATTGGTCTCGTTTTAGGTGCTGTTATTGCTTTTGTATTACAAGATTTATTAAGTGCGCTTATGCCTGAATTACAGTGGCCAGTTTGGTCCATGCAGAGTGCACGAGTGATATTGTTGGCGCTTGGAACTGTTTTTATTTCACTGATAGGGTTTGCTTTACCTCAGTTTTTTCAGTTACGTAAAGTGTCTCCAATGCGGGTATTAAGACAAGAAAAGATGAATGCTATCGCTTGGTCATGGCAGTCGTCGGGTATTTCGATATTTGCTATATTTGTGTTGTTGTATGGCTACAGTCAGAACCTAACACTTGTAACGGGTTTATTATTTTCGGTGCTTGCTTTGTTTGCTGTATTAATATTCTTTTCATGGCTTATATATCAGTTATTTGGGAGGAAACTCTCTGAATCGCTTAAGGTTGGCTCAGTATTGAGGCAGTCAATTTTAAATTTATTGCGCAGGCCTTGGCATACCTTGATTCAGTTAGGCGTTTTTTCAATGACTCTGCTGCTTTTTTGTATCATCTTTATTGCGAGAGAGTCATTAGTTGATAACTGGCAGGGGCAGTTACCCGAAAATACACCCAATCACTTTTTGATCAACGTGTCGGCAAGTGATCTAAACGCACTAGAGCGAACCTTAGAAGCTAAAAAAATTGAGACGAGTGGTTTGTATCCCATGGTTCGAGGACGGCTCAGTCATATTAATGATGTCCCAGTGAAAGTCGCCGTAACAAAGGACGTTGCCGCTCTAAATAGAGAGCTCAATTTAACATGGTCTCGTACTTTACCTGAAGATAATAGAATTATAGAGGGAGCTTGGTGGCATGATGAAAATAAGTTTTCAGGTGAATCTTTAGATAAGACTAAAGTGGAAGGGGGTCACGTTAAGGTATCCGTTGAAGAAAAACTGGCTGGAAAATTAGGGCTTGGTTTGGGAGATGAATTACGCTTCTCAATCGGTGGTGAGGTGTTGGATGCTCAGGTAAGCAGCATAAGGTCAGTGCAGTGGGATAGTATGCGTCCAAATTTCTATATGATGTTTGATAAAGGAGCGATAGAAAATTTTCCGTCGACCTATATCACCTCGTTTTATGCAACGAAAGATCAGAAACCGATCCTGAATGAGCTGGGTAAGCAATTTCCGACGGTTTCAATTTTAGAGCTTGATCAGCTGGTCGATAAACTTCGTAGCATTATTCATCAAGTCTCCCAAATGATTGAAATGATTTTGGTTTTTATTGTATTGGCCGCACTGCTTGTTATTTCAGCATTAATAAACACCACAATGGGGGAGAGGGCCCGTGAAGCTGCTTTAATGAGAACTTTGGGCGTGAAAGCTCGCTTTATTAGTTTGGTTCAATTTTTAGAGTTTGGTTTGATGGGCTGGATTGCAGCTTGGCTCGGTTTAATATCTGCTGAAACTGTTATGTGGGTGATTCAAATTAAACTGTTTGATTTTACCTATGAACCACACTATATGCTTTGGCTATATTTACCTATTGCATCGACAATGGTAATCGGCTTTGTTAGTTATCTTCATATACGTAATGTGCCGCGTACTTCTCCAATGGAAATATTAAGAGCTTATTCATAGGCTTTCTTATAACTATTAATAAATTAATGAGGAGTTAATAAAGTTAATAGTCTATATTTTGGGTAAGCGTTAACGTTTATGTTCCTCAATTTAAGTGTTAAAGCGCTCGTGTAAATGCGGTATGTTTTATTTTTTAAGCAAAATATCAAAAGAAATGTTTGAATAAATCAGGTTATAGATATGACAGCTGGATTAATACTAACGGGCGGTGGCGCTCGTGCTGCTTATCAGGCGGGTGTCTTAAAAGCAATTTCAGATCAATTTCCTGGGTTTGATTACCCCTTTCCTGTTGTCTGTGGTAGTTCTGCGGGAGCACTTAATGCGGTGGGTATCGGTGCTGGCGGTGAAATATTCCGGCATAGTATCCAGCAAGTCGAATCTCTTTGGCTGCATTTGACCTCAAAAAATGTATATCATTCTGACTATTGGTCTGTGGCAAAAAATATGGGGCAATTTGTTAAAGGCTTTGTGACAGGAGATGGTATTGATATACCTGGCTCGATGCTTGACTGTACTCCTCTGCGTAAGTTACTTGAATCTGAAGTCGATTTTATTCAGCTAAACGATAATGTTAAGCATAATGATATTAAGGCGATTAGTGTCACGTGTTGTGGCTATCGGAGTGGACAGAGCGTTAGTTTTTTTCAAGGTGAGGCGGGGCTTGAGGGTTGGGAGTCTGGCCAGCGATTGGGCGTTAGAACAAAACTAACGCTCGATCATTTAATGGCTTCTTCTGCGATACCGACGCTATTTCCACCCGTCAAAATTAATCGAGAATATTTTGGGGATGGTGTTGCCCGGAATATGGCGCCCTTGAGCCCTGCAGTGCATTTAGGTGCCGATCGAATTTTGGTGATTGGGGTGAGTGCGAATACAACGACTCGACATATTCGTAAAGAATGTAAGAAGCAACCAAAGTTACCCCACATATTAGAGCATGTCATAAACGGTATGTTTATTGACGTTGTTGAAAACGATGTAGAAAAAATAGCGATAATTAATTCCTTATTAAAAAAAGCGGCAAAACCAGATCAAGTGGCTGAAGAATTAGGTTTAAGGTTTATTGAAACGTTGGTGATAAATCCCAGCGAACCCATCGATGAAATAGCGATCAAGCATATTCATCGCTTGCCCGCACCTATCCGGCAGTTTTTTGGATTAAACAGAAAACCTGTAGAGGGGGGGGTTAGTTTAGCCAGTTATTTATTGTTTGAAGGCGAGTTCTTACGCGATCTCATTAGCTTGGGCTACCGTGATGCTAAGAAACAAGCGAAAGAGATTGAAATATTTTTTAATCATGAAAAAGCTAGAAATTAGAAACAGTTTTTCAGTATTGAGAAAGTTTATGGTTAATTTATGCTCATCGGTTATTTAATATGTCTCTTTTCGTACACTGCTTTGGTATGATGCTCTCTGTATTATACTTTGAGATAAAAATAACTGAGGAAAACCGAATGACGATTCGTCAATTAGCGCTATCATTTTTACTATTGGCAGTAAGTGCCAATACGCTTGCTTTAGAAAAGAAAACATTCTGTATGTATGATCCTGTTGGTAAAAGTGGGCCAGCAATGACTTTCTTTTCTGATTTAAAAGCGAAAGGTATTGGCTGGGGGATTGATATAATATTAAAGCCTTATACTGACGAGAAGGTAGCTTCTAATGATTTTAAAGCCGGGCTTTGTGATGGTACGTTTTTAACGTCTATTTTAAGTGGTCCTTATGTGCCTTTCGGCGGTACTCTAGATGCGATCGGTGGCATTGCTACAGAGAAGCAGCTTAGTGTTGTTTTAAAAGCATTGACGAACCCTAAGGTTGGTAAGTTGTTGACTAACGGCAATTACGAAATGGTCGGTACGCTTCCTATTGGTTCTGTTTATTTATTTGTGAACGATAGAAATATTGATACAGTTGAAGAATTTAGTGGTAAGAAAGTTTCAATATTGAATGAAGATCCTCAAAGCCTAAAATTAGCAAATATGGTTGGCGCATCACCAGTAGGTACTTCACTAACAACATTTTCTGGGCAGTTCAATAATGGCAATATCGATATACTACCAATGGTCGCGTTAGGTTATAACGTATTTGAGCTGTACCACGGCTTAGGTGACAAAGGTGGGATTATCGATGAGAAACTTTTATACGGTATGATGCAAATGATTACGTATAAAGATCATTTTCCTGCTGATTTTGGTCAGAAGATGCGTGAGTATATCCTTTCACGCCTACCGGATATCCATAAGCTAGTAAAAGATGCTGAAGCAGAGATACCAAGCAAGTATTGGATTAAAACGGGTGATAAAACCAAAGCGGCCTTGTTAAAATTTAAAAGAGAAATTCGTTTAGCGCTAAAAGCTGAAGGTGTACATCACCCTAAAGCGCTTAAAATGCTTTGGAAGATTCGTTGCTCTACCGATCCAACAAACTCCGAATGTGGTACGCCTGAATAAAATCAGTACGTAAACATATCGTAAAAAACGCTCTTTAGTTTATCTATAGGGCGTTTTTTTTACTTGGAAATACGTAAATATCACTTTTAAAATAGTGCGTTCCATTTTTGGGGGATATAAAGTAGTCGAATATATAATTTGATTCACCTTTAAAGTAGAAAGGGGTAAATATAGAACCTGTTTTTTAAATTGGCAATGAGTGAACAGTTAGATGATCGAGACCATAATCTGATCAAGGGTTTATCAAGGTAGGTTTGATGACCATTGATTCAATGGCCGTTGTTGAAAGCCTCTCGGAAGCACGAATTAAACTAACTCTGTTATGCAAAAAAACGCATAATATAACACTATGGCATGGAAGAATTTATTTGCTATTTTAGAAGTATTTGTTAGGTATGCTTACGCACCAAGTCTATTAAATGGAGCGTTTCTGGTATAAATCGAATAATGTATTATTCGTAATCGTTCTTTCTTTGCCAATCATCGTCATCTTTCAAAAATTTATCCCATTCTTTATTCTCGCCAGCGGACTCAAGTGCGTTTCCTTGTGTGCCTTTTTGCTGTTCAGCAGATTGTTCCAGTGACTTAATTTTAGCTTTAAACTGTGCAACAGTTTTAGTCGCTTGCGGGTTATTTGTAAGGTTTTTAAATGCTTCGATTGCATTGTGATAATTATGAATAGCCACTCTTGGTTTTTCTGCTTTGCTTGCGGCTTCAGCTCGGGCTGTGAATAGATCAGCTTTCGACTGACAAATAGAAAAATCAATGTGGCTTAAGTATTTTTTAGTACTGCTGCCATCAAGGCGTTTCCGTTTATTTAGGTTTTGAATAAACCGAGACAATGATTCAAGTAAAACACGTACATCTTTAGCTTTTGCTTCATTTTTGACGATAACGGCTTTGAATTTTGGGCTATTTTCTCGGAGATTTTTTAAAAACTCTTGTTCTTGTGTCATTTGCTGCTTAAGTTGATCGTCATTCTTGAGTGAACTTAATTCATTAATGGTTTCAATCGAACGCTCAGTAATCATGATGCGTAATTCATTATTCAGATACTGAGGTGGCAATTCGTGCAGCAATCGTTGCATGCGATTATGGCGTTCAGTCAAAGCATTGGTTTTACGTATTTTTTCAATACGAGCGCGTTCCCGCATCTGACCAAGCCAAACAACACCAATAAAAACACAAAGAGCGCCAAAAATAGCAAAAGTAATTGTAGTTCCAGACATAGCTAAGATCTTAATAAATAGACAGTTAGTAGAAAGTAATTATTAGTATAGACCAGACTTTGGGATTTTGTTGTTTGCAATGTAGAACAATAGAATAAAAAATAAGCGTACCTCGCTGCTTAAATTTGGGGTTTATCTGAATTTAATGTAAAATCTGCCCCCTTTTTACACTATTTCTCTTTTATGAGGCTCAGTAAACGATGACAGAACGAATTCAAGCTGGCGGACTTCAAGTTGCCAAAGAACTGTACGATTTTATCAATGATACCGCTATTCCAGGAACGGGTATCGATCAAGCTGACTTTTGGGCCAGTTTTGATGAAATAGTGCATGAACTAGCGCCTAAAAATAAGGCCTTACTTGAAAAGCGTGATGTCATTCAAGCTAAAGTCGATACTTACCATAATGAAAATAAGCCTTTGGATGCTGTAGCATATAAAGCTTTTCTTCAGGAAATTGGTTATTTATTACCTGAAGGTGAAGCATTTGAAGCGACTACTCAAAATGTTGAGCCTGAAATCGCTCAAATGGCTGGGCCGCAGTTAGTTGTACCCGTAATGAATGCACGTTTTGCACTAAACGCAGCGAATGCACGTTGGGGCTCTTTGTATGATGCTTTATATGGCACCAATGCCATTTCATTTGAAGGTGCAGAAAAAGGACCGGGTTATAATCCTGTTCGTGGTGACAAAGTTATTGCCTATGCTCGTGGATTTCTTGATCAATCGATTCCGTTAGCTTCAGGTTCGCATACAGCGAGCACTTCCTACGTGATTTTAGATGGCGAGTTAGTTGTTTCTTTAAACGATGGGTCAACCACTAAGCTAAAAGATGCTGACAAATTACTTGGTTATGTGGGTGACATTTCTGCACCAACAGGTATCTTGTTCGCTAACAACGGTTTGAGATTTGAGATTCAAATTGATGCCCAAAGCCCAATTGGTCAAACTGACCCTGCTGGTTTTAAAGATATTCTAATGGAATCGGCTTTGACCACCATTATGGATTGTGAAGATTCTGTTGCTGCGGTTGATGCTGAAGATAAAACATTGATCTACACCAACTGGCTGGGATTAATGAAAGGCGACCTTGCTGAATCAGTGAGCAAAGGCGGCAAGTCCTTTACGCGTACAATGAACCCAGATCGTATTTATACTGCTTTAGACGGATCAGAGTTGAAGCTTAAAGGTCGTTCAATGCTGTTTATTCGTAACGTTGGTCACTTAATGACAAACCCTGCGATCTTATTAAAAGATGGTAGTGAAATACCTGAAGGTATTATGGATGCGATGGTTACATCAATGATCGCCATTCACGATATTAAAGGAAATGCTCCTTTCCAAAACTCAACGACTGGCAGTGTAAATATTGTTAAGCCAAAAATGCACGGGCCTGAAGAAGTGGCTTTTGCCAATGAGTTATTTGGTCGAGTTGAAACTGCCTTAGGTTTGCCTGACTTTACCGTTAAAATGGGTATCATGGATGAAGAGCGTCGTACGACTGTTAACTTAAAAGAATGTATCCGTGCTGCGAAAGACCGTGTTGTATTCATTAATACCGGATTCTTAGACCGTACTGGTGATGAGATTCATACCTCAATGGAAGCGGGTGTGATTATTCCTAAAACAATAATGAAGCAACAGAAATGGATTGCTGCTTATGAAGACTGGAACGTTGATACTGGTCTCGAAACAGGCCTTCAAGGACGTGCTCAAATCGGAAAAGGCATGTGGCCAATTCCTGACGAAATGGGCATGATGATGGAGCAGAAAGCGGGACATCCTAAAGCAGGTGCAAACACTGCATGGGTTCCATCACCAACTGCGGCAACACTTCACGCGATGCACTATCACCAAATTGATGTTTTCCAAATACAAGATACTTTGAAGACTCGTCAGCACGCATCTGTTGATGATATATTAACAATTCCATTATTAGCAGACCCAAGCTCACTTTCAGCTGAAGAAATTCAACAGGAAATGGATAATAACGCACAGGGTATTCTAGGCTATGTAGTTCGTTGGATTGATCACGGTGTTGGTTGTTCTAAAGTGCCTGATATTCATAATGTTGGTTTGATGGAAGATCGTGCAACTTTACGTATTTCTTCACAGCATATGTCAAACTGGTTGCGTCATGGTGTATGTTCACAAGAGCAAGTTGTTGAAACGTTAAAGCGTATGGCAACTGTGGTTGATAAACAAAATGCAAGCGACCCAACGTATGTTGCTATGGCGAATGACTTTGAAGAAAGTGTCGCTTATCAAGCAGCATTAGAGCTTGTTGTTGAAGGAACTAAGCAGCCAAGTGGTTATACAGAGCCTGTTTTGCATAGGCGCCGCTTAGAGCTAAAAGAAAAGTTAGCAAATAAGTAATATTTTACAGCGCTAATTAAAAAGGCCTTGTTCGTGAGAATGAGGCCTTTTTTATAACTTAATATTGCTGTTAGCGTTGCTTTGTAAAACTTAGGTTAAATCGATAATCGTCTAAACTCTACCGATGGTTTAGCAAACTGCCATTGGTCATCAAACTTAGTAATAAGACGTTGTGCAATTAAGTGACTGTCATACGTGGCAAAACCTGAGAAACTCTCAAGGGTTTTACGATAAATACCCCCTGAAAAATCAACTAATGTTACCCATTCGCTAAACTTATTAGCGTTGCTGGGAAGTGTACGTATTTCTACAAAGCTGGTTAAGCGTTGTGCGAGGTTTATTAATGGGCTGAACCGACCAGGGTTTGCTTTACCATCTTCTAATAAAATTCTAATTTCAGCCTGAGGGTTGATCTTTGCAAGTTGCAGAATTGACTGACGAAACTGCTCATCGTTCAATACTGGTGCGCTAATTGAATTCGCCATAATCCAGATCCGGCGCTTGGCTTGTGAAAGCATGTTTCGATGTAAGGCTAAAAACTGAGTTTCTTCATGAAAGTTATAAATGGTTTTATCTTGCGAAAGTACTAAGGGTTGAGTGTTTTTTGATTTTTTTTGCTGGTTCTCTATTTGAGTCTGTTTGTAAACAGAAAGGAAATAAGCGGGGCAGGGGTTTTCTAATTTAAAGTGCATCGTTTTTGCTTTAGGGCAAGGCTCTTTAATCACAATAAACCCAAGGCTTATAAAAAAGTGAAGTTGGCTTTTCTTACTTTCTAACTCTACTTTAGTGCAGCCAAATTGAATAGTTTTCGCTAATAAGTGCAGTGTGAGTTTTTTTCCTAATGATTTTCTTCGATATTCCTTCTTAATTAACACTGAGTGTAATGTTGCAATGTCGTTGAGTGTACTTAATAAAGCAAAACCTAATATGCCCTTGTTATTGGAAACTGTAAAGCAATGTGCGGCACGCTCAGGTTCGACACCATATCGTTGAAAATAGGGTGTAAGTGAATTTGGGCTAAGTTGCTGTAATTGGTCAGTAACTTCCTGATTAAGGGTGTCTTTTGTATAGTGTTTTATCTTTATAAGAGACATAGTTTAATAAGTACTCAAGGATAAATGTAGCTAAGTGTAACTTTAGATTACTAAATATAAACCACCTTGTGGTGCTAGGTCTAGTGTGGACTGTCTGATTTGTGAGTAGATTAAGTCAATTCTAAGAGAGTTTACAGTGGTTTAAAGTTCTGACTTTACGCGTGTATATTCTTTTTATGTGGGGTGTGAGAAATTGCTTAGTAGTGAGACTACTAAGCAATATTTCTATAGGAAGGGATTACACGGGCTTAAGACTTAATTGCTTTAGCTTGCGCAATAGCATTACCTATGTAAGTGGCAGGTGTAAGTTTTAATAGCTCTGCTTTTGCAGTATCGGGAATTTCAAGATTATTAACAAATGCTTGAATTGTCTCTTGGTTCATCACGTTACCCCGTGTTAAAGCTTTAAGCTTTTCGTAAGGCTGGTCAATTTTGTATCGACGCATAACCGTTTGAATTGGTTCAGCCATAATTTCCCAGGCATTATCTAAATCGGCAAGTAGTTTTTCAGGGTTGATCTCTAGCTTGTTCAAACCTTTTAACGTTGACTGGAAAGCAATTAGACTGTGAGCAAGGCCAACACCTAAGTTTCTTAAAACGGTTGAGTCTGTTAGATCTCGCTGCCAGCGAGAGATAGGCAACTTTTCAGCTAAGTGGCCTAGAATCGCGTTCGCTAAACCTAAGTTACCTTCTGAATTTTCAAAATCGATCGGGTTAACTTTGTGAGGCATGGTCGATGATCCGACTTCACCAGCGACAGTTTTTTGTTTGAAAAAGCCAAGTGAAATATAAGCCCAGATATCTCTATCGAAGTCGATTAAGATCGTATTGAAGCGCGCAATGGCATCAAATAATTCTGAGATGTAATCATGAGGCTCGATTTGAGTGGTGTAAGGGTTAAAACCTAGGCCTAAACTTTCAATGAAGGTTTTAGCATTCGCTGCCCAATCGATATTAGGGTAAGCAGAAAAGTGGGCGTTATAGTTACCAACCGCACCGTTTATTTTGCCTAGAATTTCAACGTTTTCAATTTTCGATAATTGAATGTTTAAACGCGCAACAACATTTGCGAATTCTTTACCCATCGTTGAAGGTGAAGCTGTTTGGCCGTGTGTACGACAAAGCATAGGCTGTTCAGCATACTCCAATGCAAGTTCCTGCATTGTTGAAATCACAGACTTCATGGCAGGTAATATGCTTTTTTCTAAGCCGTTTGAAAGAATCAAACCATGAGATAGGTTATTGATATCTTCAGAGGTACACGCAAAATGAACAAACTCAGAACTTGCTTCTAGCTTAGGGAATTGATCTTTTACAGCGACCAGCTTCTCTTTTAGTAAATATTCAACCGCTTTTACATCATGGTTAGTTGTACTTTCAATCTCTTTTACGCGCTCGGCATCTTCAAGTGAAAAGTCACTTACGACGCTGTCTAAGAATGCCGTCGCTTCTGCTGAGAATGGGCTTAACTCTTCAATTTCAGGGTGCGCAGCTAGGGCTTGAAACCATCTGACTTCAACTTCAACGCGAAATTTGATAAGGCCAAATTCACTGAAAAATTCACGTAGCTCGCTAACTTTCGAGCCATAACGGCCATCAATAGGGGAAACTGCGGTAAGGGGAGATAATTGCATTCGTGCTCTCTTTTCGGACGGATTAGAAAAATTGCTTATAAATTGGGCGTTATTATACTACAAAATGAGACGGACATCACTTGGGATTCATTCCATAAGACGTCGTGCTGGATAGCTTTAGTAATTAAAGGCACGCTTTTATTTTTAAGCTTTGTTAAGTAAATACTCTGCTTGTTTCGAGAGTTCAGCTCTTTTAAAAATGAAATGCCAGCGACGGCCACCTACTTGTCGCCATAATGTAGCAGCTCTGATACCAGATAGTAGTAATGATCGAATTTTAGCTATATTTTGGCTAATCGTTAATAATTGCTCTTCGCCACTTATTTGTACGCGTAACTGGAAGGTACTAATGGTGTCGAGATAAATAGCAGCAATACTTTCTAATACATTTTCATGTAGCAAACTAAAATGTTGAACTTGGCTTTCTGCACGTTCAAGGCGTTTGCCGATGGTTGCAAGCATGTCTTTTTGCTTGTTAAGTTTTGACTCAAGATGAACAATTGCGAGTGCATAACGTACAGCGTTTAAGCGTTTGTTAGTATTTGATTTATTTAATAGGTCGTGTACTTTGGTTAACCCAGGTTTTAGGTGGGCGAGGTCTCCGAATACGTCGAGTGTATTATTAGGGTTGCCTACAAAGAGACTGCTTAAAGCTGTTTCAAGTGTTTGTTCATCGCACCTTCCTTGTTGCGCAATGTTTTCAATCGCATCCATTGCCTGAAATAAACCTGCTAGCGCTATGACCTGTTCTTGTGCTTTATTCATTTAAAGGTTGTCTCAATAATACCGCCGCCTAAGCATCGGTCATTTTGATAGAATGCAATCGATTGACCCGGCGTAACCGCTCGTTGTCCTTCGGCAAAACTAACAATGTAACCATCGTTTGATGTACGCTCAATAAAGCAATCTTGGTCTGCCTGTCGGTAACGAACTTTTGCTTTACAAGAAAAAGGGAGTACATCGGGTGCGCCATTAATCCAGTCAATAGCCAATGTACTTAAGCTTTTACTGTAAAGCAGCGGGTTTTTTGTACCTTGAACCACTAGTAAAACATTACGTTCTAAGTCTTTTTTGGCGACGTACCAGGGCGACTCATCATAATTTTTAAGCCCGCCAATGCCTAAACCTTGTCGTTGGCCTATTGTGTGATACATCAGTCCGTTATGTTTACCGATGATATCACCGGTATCTGTTTCAATATTACCAGGCTGAGCAGGCAGATATTGTTTTAGAAAGTCAGTGAATTTACGCTCACCAATAAAACAAATACCAGTGCTATCTTTTTTGTCGTGAGTAATGAGGTCATGTTGTTCTGCTAGTCGGCGAACCTCAGGTTTTTCTAGTTCGCCCACAGGAAACAATGTACGTGCTAGCTTGTTTTCATTCACGGCATGCAAGAAGTAACTTTGGTCTTTATTGTTGTCTAAGCCTTTTAATAAAAAAGTGTGGCCGTTATGATCAGCGCGTCTAACATAATGACCTGTGGCAATATAATCTGCGCCCAGTGTCGTTGCATAATCTAAAAACGCTTTAAATTTTATTTCTTTATTACATAGAATATCAGGGTTAGGTGTGCGACCGGCTTTGTATTCAGCCAAAAAATGCTCAAAGACGCCATCCCAATATTCCGCTGCAAAATTTGCAGTGTGTAAATGAATCCCCAGCTTGTCACTAACTGCTTGTGCATCTTTTAAGTCTTCAATGGCAGTGCAGTAATCAGTACCGTCATCTTCATCCCAGTTTTTCATGAATAGGCCTTCAACTTGATAACCTTGTTCTTGAAGGAGTAGGGCTGAAACAGAGGAGTCAACGCCTCCAGACATGCCAACAATGACGCGGGTATTGCTATTTGAATTCATATTTTTTGATATACAGTAGAGGAATGTTAAGAAATCTAAGTGCGAATTCTACTATGTTGTACTGAGGATTGCATTAGGGAGTAGGATTAGGGGTCGTGAAAAGGTATTAATGCGTATCTTTGATTATTTAGAATAACCTAAGTTACAAGCGAAATGTTGGTTAAAGAATATTTGCACCTCTTTAAAGACTTGTAAGGCTATTTCTCCCCTTATAATACCATGGAGGTGGAAGTCGACTTCTTTATACTGCTTTTGGCTTGATTGGATGCGAGCAAATATTTCTCGGCTACTTTCAACATCAACTTTGGGGTCGTCTGTGCCATGTATTACCAGTGTAGGAATTGAGATGCTTGAAAAGTTCTTACAGACTTCAGACATCAGACGTTTTATCTGAACAATGCTGTGAACTGGGCAGCGTAAATAATTTATGTCGGGGTTGTCAGCATGATTAGTGGCAAATTCTTTACGTAACATGTCTGTTTTGGCCACTTTACCAAGAATGCTGGTGTCCCAAGCGTGAGAAAGTTGATTCCAAGTGTTAACAGGCTCTGCAAAATGTGTTGATAGTTTTTTGAATTTCAATGGCGCGCTAATACAGATTAATGTATCAAAGGCTTTAGGTTTTTTGATCACTTGATAGAGCGCGACAGATGCGCCGGTAGAAAAGCCTGCAATCGAAATATGTTCGCAGCAAGATTTAAGAATCTCATGGCCACGATCAACCGAAGCGACCCATTCACTCGCTTCTCGTCTAGCTAAGTCAATGGCTGAAGTTCCATGACCTGCCATCCTGACAGCATAAACTGTATAGCCCAGTGAATAAATGAACTCGGCCCATTCTCGAACTTCTTCAGGCGCAGCCATTAAACCATGAACGAGCAGTACACCGTGTTTGGCTGTTTCATTAAGAAGCAGGTAAGGGCGCCCGATGTTTTGAGGTTTACTTTCACTTTCAATGAAATGTTGATGATACTCAGATTCAAACAGGCTTAGTTCTTCATCTATCAATTCTTGGCAGTGGGTAGACAAATTGATACTACTGGCTCCTATGACACTCTATCCGTTATTTTAAGCTGCTAGCGATGCAGCAGAAAAGGCGCTGTAAATGAGTGCATAATGACACGCGCCACCGATTAATACCATGACATGAAAGAGTTCGTGAAAGCTAAAGATTCCAGGCATCAATAAAGGTTTTTTTATGGCATAAAATAATGCGCCAGCGGTAAAGGCAGCACCACCTGTAAAGAGTAAGGTGGCTTGGTCTGAAGTCATTGCATCGAGTATTTGTGAGATTGGAAATACTAGCATCCAACCCATAAGTAAAAAGATCACCGCATAAAGCATTCTTGGCGCGCGTGGGAAAAATATTTGAGTGCAAGCACCAAACGCGACGAGACCCCACTGAATCGAAATCATCGGTAAACGCCAATTATCATCTAAAAAGAAGTAGCAAACAGGGGTATAAGACCCAGCGATCATACAAAAAATAGCCAGACGATCCATTTTTCGCCAAAAAGAAAGTTCATTCTCTTGTTGCTTGAATGCATGATAAAGTGAGCTGGCAGAAAAGAGAAAGATGATCGAGCAGCCATACACTAATGCTGTGATTACCATGGATGCAGATTCAGTTGCGGTGCTAACCAAAAATATTGTTCCGATGACCGCCGCAATCATTCCTGCTAGGTGAGAATAGAAATTAAATGCTTCTTGTGATTTGATCACTTCGAACCTCTTTTGTATTTATAATATAGAGTAGCGGAGACCCTAACTTGCTCTGTATGTCAGGATGAATCCAAACTAAAGGTAGACTTTAGACTTTTTTGAGTCATAAAAAACAAATGTAACGGTGCTTTTACAAAACTTTTACATAAGTGCTCATCATTAGGTGGGACTGTTGATAACTGGAAATTAAGAATGTCCAAAATTAAATTAATGCCTAATGCGATTTTTATCTTCATATTTTCACTTGTCGCATTGGTGAGTTCTTTCGTACTTTATATCTATTGGTATATTGAAATTAGTAGTGGTCTTGATGATGTAGTACTCAAGTTTGATCTTGACCCTCATCAGGTATTTGAGTCGCAGCCTACTGTCGTAGTGGTTGTTCTCTCATTACTAGTGGGGTTGATTTTTACCGGTCTGTCGATGACGTTTATTTATAACTTAAAAATGCAGCAGCTTTATCGTTTACAAAATAACTTTATTAACAACTTTACGCATGAACTAAAAACGCCCGTTACTTCATTAAAACTCTATCTTGAAACGTTTCAAAAGCATGACTTGAGTAAAGCGGAGCAAAGTAAATGTATTAACTTTATGCTTCAGGATGTTCATCGATTATCTGATAATATTAGCAACATACTCGATTTAGGGAATGTTGAAAGTCGGTATTTTCAGGGTGAATTCGTAGAACAGGATCTCATTAAATTTGTGGATACATTTTATGATAAAAATGCCTACCTCTTTCAAGGCGCTGTGATAAACGTAGAGGTTCCTAATATTGAAAAATATAATGACCCTGTTTATGTTAATCCGGAGTATATAGTATCAATCAATAACTCCTTGTTTGAGATGTTGCTTATTAACCTTGCTTCGAACGCCATCAAATATAATGAATCGGAAACGCCTGAGTTAGTTGTTGCTTTTCGGAGACATGAGAAAAATTTAAGTATGGAGTTTTCTGATAATGGTATTGGTATAGAGCGAAATCAGAGCAAGAAAATATTTAAGAAGTTTTATCAGGCGGCACGCTCAAATATGAACGCTTCTCAAGGCAGCGGTATTGGTTTGTATTTGGTTCAGAATATTGTACAAGCACATAAGGGTAAGATAAAAGTAAATAGTTCTGGTCGGGGGAAAGGAGCAACTTTTACGGTAACAATTCCAGTGGTTAATCATGCCATGGGTGTTGTTAGTGTGAGTGCAAATGCTACGGCACGTAGAAGTAGGGCAAGTAAATGAACAAAGTAGAAAATAAAAGAGTACTGGTAGTTGAAGATGAGCATCATATTGCTGAAGGCTTACGGCTAAATCTTCAGCTTCAAGGTTATGAAGTTTTGATTGCTGATACGGGTACGGCTGGCTTGAGTGCATGGAAGCAATGGGAACCAGATTTAATTGTACTGGATATCATGTTGCCTGGCATCGATGGTATATCCGTTTTGAAAAGTATACGTCTTGAAGACGAACGTTTACCTGTATTAATTCTGTCAGCTAAAAATTCAGCAGAAGACCGTGTCAAAGGACTTGTTTTAGGGGTTGATGATTACTTGTCCAAGCCGTTTGTTTTGGATGAGTTCTTATTGCGCGTTGAACGCTTGCTCAAAAGAAATAGCTGGTCAAAAGAAGAGTCTGCCCTTCAAAATACTAAAACGTCTGATGAGTATATCTTTGGCGAAAATAAAATAGAATTCAAAAACAACTTAGCTACTTGTCAGGGGAAGCAAATATCACTGACTGAACAGGAGCTTCGTTTACTACGGTTGTTTATCGCTAACCGTGGCAGGGCGCTGAGTCGAGGTGAAATTCTTGAGCTTGCTTGGGGCTTTTCTAAAAGCCTATCGACCAGAACTGTTGATAACTTTGTTGTCCGGTTTAGAAAATATTTTGAAGATGATCCGAAAAATCCTATTTATTTTAAAAGTCGTCGATCAGTTGGCTATGTGTTTGATCATTAAGGCTTCTCTCAATAAGTTCAGGTTTTTCGACTAAACTGAATAAAATTCAAAATCTGGCTCTATTCATGAAACTCTATTTCATCTTACTTACCTTCTTTTTGTGTTGGCCATTTTCAGCAGTTGGTCAAGAAAAGGGCGCTATCAATGTCATGGTAACTGGAGCAAACCCCAATCAGGGTAAAGTCGTCCTCTCATTATTCAATTCGCCTAATAATTTTTTGAAAGAGCCTTTGGTGCTAGTAAGCAAAAAAATTGATTCCAAGGGAAATGTAGAGTTTTACCTACCTGACTTGTTGGATGCTTATTATGCTGTCAGCGTATACTACGATCAAGATGAAAATGATGAGTTGAATACTAATTTTTGGGGGATTCCTGCTGAATCGGTTGGTTTCTCGAATAACGCAAAAGGTAGTTTCGGCCCACCGACTTTTGAGCAAACAAAATTTAAGCGCTTACAAAATACAATTATAGAAATTAAGTTAGTTAATGTAGCTGAGTAGGTGAATGTACGAGTTTGCTTGCTCGGTATTGGAAAGCTAAGATATTTGCAAGTGGATCTTCCATGTAGATGATACGGTATGGTTTAACCTGAATAGTACATAGCTCTGATTGCACTAAATAAACGCATGATAAGGCTGATGGTAATGTATTTAACAAACAACTAGATGAATTGTTGATTATCAGGAAATATCACGTCAAAATGACGGTAACTAAATAATTTATAAGGGTGAAGGTAATAACGGGTCTTAAACTGGCTTTTCTACAGCCTCGTTATGTGTTCAACTAGTTGTAAGTTCTGATTGTGTAATGGTGATAGCAAATCAGAATTATATTTTTCACCCAAGATAAAGAGAACATTATGAGTAAAGGTATAGTTAAGTGGTTTAATGCAGATAAAGGTTTCGGTTTTATTACTCCAGAAGACGGAAGCAAAGATTTGTTTGTTCATCATTCAGAAATTCAAGCAGGCGGTGAATACGCGACGTTGAATGATGGTCAAGCTGTTGAGTATGAAGAGGGTCAAGGACAGAAAGGCCCATGTGCAAATAAAGTTGTTGCTGTTTAATCGATAGCACTAACTTATCAGGATAGGTCGCGCCTAGTCGCGACTTAATCCTTTAGTTGGACAAGCCCAATGGCAAGCCTTTAGTCTTGTAGGGTTATCATTAACCAAAAACTACTAATATCTATTGAATATTATTAGTTCATGCATACGTCTCTTACCGAAGCAGCTTTAAGCCAGGCGGTAAACCTTCTCCAAATATGCGTTTTGTTTCTTTTTCGTTTAATTCTTTGACTTTCTCAAGCATATCAACCCAGCTAGTGGGAGCTTTGGCTATATTGAGTTTCTCAATAATTTTATGTCGCCATTCTTCATCAATATCTCTACTTCGGTCTCCACTCATGCGTGACATGAGTACGGCGGCAAAAGCAATTTGTTGTTCTTTCTTCCAGTCTGCTTTTAATAATTGAGGGAGCCAGGTTTGGATACTTTCTTTTGGAATAACATTATGTGCGCTACCGTGAAAAGGTATGCGTGAAGCGATTCGACCCAGCGCCCACCAACTAGTTTTTGTTTCAGCAGGTTTTTCTAATCGCTTTAATAGCCATTGTGATACTTGGGTTTTATCTTGAACAGGCAAATGCTCTAGGGCAGCAACGAGCTTAACCATATCTTCGTAAGATTTTTGTTTTGCTTCGACTTGTAGCTTTCTGCTCGTCAGTGCAGTTGGGTTTATAAATTTGGTGATGTCTTTATAGAGTGAAATTTGTTGCTGTGCGCTTAAACCGCCAGCCGCTCTGCGCCAGAATGTCCACCAATCTATCCAGCCCTGTGTATCATTGTCGAATTGCACGCTTTGTTGGTGTAGTTTCCAAATTTGCTCAATGCGCCATTCGTCAGCAGGATAGCCGAAACCTGGGCGCAAACTATAACCGGCCAGATTAAACCAAACCCGTTCATGTGAAGCAGAGTGCTTTCTATTTTTACTGACGTCTAAAAGTTGATCAAATAAAGCGCGGAGTAATGGAATATCCCAGCTATCTCTTTTGCCGAGTTGTTTTTCAATATCAGTGCGTAGGGTTTTGACTGCCTTCGGGTTGGCCTGCTTTTTATTTTTATGGAACACTGCTTTAAGCTGTTGTTGAACACTTGAAAACGAAGGAGGTAATTGTGTGTCGTCAGTAGATTGGTTTGATTCGACTTTTCTTACTTGGAACTCTACATGCCAACGCTGCTGGTTATTTGCAACACAATCTAGTTGTAATGTGCCAACCTCGGTTAGCGTCGTTGCAAGGGATACTTCAATTTCTTTGTTTTCGGCCATACCTTCCGATGAATGTTCCGCCTGAGTTTTACTTAGCATTTCTGAATTTAGTGCAACAATTAAAGGTGGTAGCGAAATGAAATGTTGATCTTCAATCGCTTCATTATCAATGGAGGTGAGTTCACCTGCTTGATAGTTGTGATCCGTTGTCGATGATAATAAATTGAATTGAACGGGCTGACCTAAGCATAGAGAGAACTTTTTATCTTTGAGTAAGTACTCTTGATTCTCTTCAGTCCCTTTAGGCATCAGGCAAATCACCTGTTGATCGGTGTCGTTTTTTTCTAAGACAAGAAAGAATGTACGCGCAGAACCTCCACCAATTTTTAACTGAGCACCACGTCTTGCTTTGGCATAAGCGACGGCACCTTGGGCCACAGCTAGGTCGGGCTTAGTGTTTTCTAAAAGTGTGATCTCATTATGATGCCATTGCGTTAATAAAGCCTGAGCGCGCTGATGTAAAGCAGCACTGTTAAAAACGCCGCCATTTAATAGTAATGCATCAGGTGTGGCGATCGTTTCATTGTTTTGTGGGTTATCGATTGGAAGTCCTAAGGCGTCTCGACAGGCTGTTTGATGCTCGGAAATAAATTGCGCGAGATATTTACTAACTGCTGGGTCGGGCGCATAAGGTAAACCGAATTCAATCACGGCGCTACGGCGTCTAATAGGTTGTTCATTTATATCGATTAAAGGAAAAAAACCATCGAGTGCGATGTTGCTCACTTCTTGCTGGCTAAGTAGGTAGCTTTTTGATCCGCCTATTAGTTTAGAACCGCTACCCAGTAAGGTTACTTTACTACTTTCAGGCGGATTGTCGCTTAACAATACTTCTTTTGCTTGTCGAGTTTGCTGTATGAGTTGAGATAAACTCGCCGTGCTAAGTTTTTTTACGATTTGTTTACCCGCTTGTTGAGTGGGTTTGTTGATGTACTGTTCTACAGTGTGCGCTAATGCTAGATCAACATTATCACCACCTAACATAAGGTGATTGCCGACACCGATACGAGTTAGTGTCAGTGTGTTATTATTATCTTGTGAAATTTTAATCAAACTAAGGTCTGTCGTACCGCCACCAACGTCACAAACTAATAGGAGTTTGAATTTTTTAAGTTGAGCTTGGGCGTACTCTCCTTGCCTAGCGTACCAGTCGTAGCAAACAGCCTGAGGCTCTTCTAACAGTAAAATATTAGAGAGCCCTGCTAACTTAGCAGCCGCGACCGTAAAAGTTCTAGCGCTTTCATCAAATGAGGCGGGAATTGTAATGACAACTTCTTGGTCTTCGATGAGTGAATGTGGGTGTGCCGTATTCCATGCTTGACGAACATGAAATAAATAACTGGCGCTGGCTAATATCGGGGACACTTTATAAGCGTCTTCTGTACCGCCCCAAGGTAATATATCGGCACTTCGATCAACCTGTGGGTGAGAAAGCCAGCTTTTGGCGCTTACGACCTGCCTGCCATCTACTTTTGCTCCTAATTCTCTAGCCCATTCACCAATAATGACAGAGTGTAGATCATTGGCTAATTTTTCTGCCCAAGGCAGTAATGTATCAGAGTCACTTAATTCGCCTTTTGTTGGATGATAACGAAATGAAGGCAATTGAGGTCGCTTAGCGACCTCACCGGGAGCGATAAGTTGCTCAATTTCAAAAATATGGCAGTTCTCAGGGCTTAGCGGCATGGCCATATCTGCATAGGCTACTACAGTATTTGTAGTGCCTAAATCGATACCAATTAAAAAGTTTGGGGCCTTGTTAGCCATTCATATATTTCCTGAGCGGGGAATCGTTATTTTGTCAGAATTTGTTTCAAAGCGTTTACTAGTGCTTCGCATTCGTCTTCTGTGCCAATGGTGATTCTTAAAAAGTTCTTAATTCGCTCTTGCTTAAAGTGACGAACAATAATGGAATTTTCTCGTAACTGTGCTGCAATTTTCTCAGCATTTTCATGTGTATGCTTCGCAAATACAAAGTTTGTCGCCGAGGGGAGTACCTCAAAACCAAGCTCTGTTAACTGCTGAGTAAGCTTGTTACGTGTTGCGATGATGGTGTGACAACATTGTTCAAAATACGCTTGGTCTTCCATCGCTGCAACGGCGCCATGAATGGCTAATTGATCAAGGGGGTATGAGTTGAAGCTATTTTTAATACGCTCTAAACCATCGATTAACGCTTTATCTCCAACGGCAAACCCTACGCGAAGCCCCGCCAGTGAACGAGATTTTGAAAAAGTTTGGATTACCAATAAGTTTGGAAATTGATTCACTAAAGAGATAGCGCTTTCCCCCCCGAAATCGATATAAGCTTCATCAATAACAACCACTGACTCAGTATTTCTTTCGAGTAGTTTTGTGATTGCGGATAAGTTTAAAAGTTGTCCGGTGGGTGCGTTAGGGTTGGGGAAAATAATGCCGCCATTGTCAGTATGGTAGTCATCTAAATTAATTTCGAGCTGGTCGTTTAAGGGGATTGTTTTAGGTGTTATTTCATATAAACCACAATAAACAGGGTAAAAGCTGTAACTAATATCGGGAAACAGTAAAGGTTTATCTTGTTTCAATAAGCCTGCAAAGGTGTGCGCCAGAACTTCGTCTGAGCCATTGCCCACGAAGACATTGGACTCTTCGATATTATAATATTGAGCGATGGCTGACTTAAGATCACTTGCATTTGGGTCAGGGTAGAGACGGAGTGCCTCATTGGTTTCTGCCTTAAGTGCATCGAGCACTTTTGGTGATGGACCGAATGGATTCTCATTAGTATTTAATTTAATTAAATTCGATACTTTAGGCTGTTCACCTGGAACATAGGGCGTAAGGGTGTGAACGATATCGCTCCAAAAACGGCTCATACTGACTTCTCAACTGGTTTTTAGGTGTGTGGTGCTTCTTGCTGCACACTTTATCTAATTAATGCGCTTTAGCCAATCCTTCTCTGTATTAATGGAAGCGGATGTTAAAGGATTAAAGCTATGAAGTTGATTGGCTGAAAGGGAAATTGAATGCTTGGTAAAGAAACGAATGATCTGAGCGGCACTTACTTCGTGTAATTTATAAGGTGTGCAAGCACACCTTATAAATTATATTTTTTTGCCTTATTTCTTTATTGAACCAAATTTTTGTCCCATTTGTACGTCTGTTGTTGCTTTTAGTGATTCAACAAACTCCGTCACATTGGGTGGAAAGGCAAGTACGACGGTTGAACCAAGTTTAAATCGGCCCATCTCATCACCTTTTTCTAATTTGATTTCTTCGTTTAAGGTGCCATAAGAGGTGCTTTTAATATCGCGTTGAATGGGTGCAACAAGACCAGACCAAACGGTTTCAATGCTTGCAACGATCATCGCCCCGACTAATACCATGGCCATTGGGCCAAATTCGGTATCAAATATTGCTGCAACACGCTCATTTCGTGCGAATAAGCGCGGTACATTTTCGGCGGTGACGGGGTTTACAGAAAATAATTTACCCGGTATATAAACCATCTCACGCAAGGTGCCTGCGCAAGGCATATGAATGCGGTGATAATCTTTAGGCGCTAAATAAATTGTAGCGAAGTCACCACCCATAAAAGGCTGAGCGCGATCTGCATCGCCACCCAGTAATTCAACGATGCTAAAGCTTTGACCTTTCGCTTGAAAAATTTGGCCTTGTTGAATACTACCTAATTGGCTGATAGCGCCATCAACAGGGGAAATGATTGCGTCAGTACTCTCATCGATTGAGCGAGCGTCTGTTTTTAGCTGTCGAGTGAAAAAATCATTAAAGCATTTAAAATCTTCAGCTGTTTGAAGTTCAGCTTCTGACATGTTGACGTTATATTGCTTAATAAACCAATTGATCAGCGGGTTTTTAAAACCTGGAATTTCACAATCAGCGACTTTGCCTGCAGCGCGAGATAAAAGATGCTGAGGTGTAACGTATTGGCTATAGACAAAAAGATCGTTCAAGTTCATTTAGCTGATGATTCCCTGTTAGTAAATTTTAGAAGCTAATATATTTATATAGTCGTATAAAATTGATTAAGACTCAATAGGAGTATCTTGGCGATTACCCCATTCTCCCCAAGAGCCTGAATAAGCTTGAATGCTTGGGAAGTCTAATAGTTTGGCAATTAAATAAGTTAAGCCTGAGCGGTGATGGCTTTGGCAGTGCGTGTAAATATTTTTATCACGAGTAATACCAATTTCTGCTAGCTCAACTTCAAGTTTTGTTAGTGGTTTTAAACGATAATTATTTTGAGGGTCCATTGCGCGAGTCCACTCATAATTTATTGCGCTAGGGATATGACCGGCGCGCGCTGAAAACTGTTTCTCACCTTTATGTTCCAAGGGTGAGCGAGCGTCCCAAATTAGCGTTTTAGGTGAGCTTAAGGCTTCACAAAGCGCTTCACAAGTAACGGTGTGTGTATTGTTTATTTCAATAGAAATATCTGAAGGCTCATTCGTTGGAATACCATCCTCTGTAGCAAAACCTTCGCCTTTCCAAGAGATGAGCCCGCCATTTAAATAACTATATTGAGTGTGGCCTATTTCGTCGAGCATCCAAATAAATCTACCTGCCCAGCCGCCACCTTCATCGTCATAAACGACAACATGACTTTTATCGGTCAAGCCGATACGACGCATTAAACGTGTAAGTGCGGCATGGTCGGGTAAAAAACCAGGAATAGGAGGCGGTGCTTGTGTTTCAGCTGGCGTAACAAGTATGGCGCCAGGAATGTGTTCAGCGCTAAAGCGAACTTCGCTACCTAAATCAATGATAATGAGGTCAGAAGAAGGGTTTTTGAAAAATTCCTGAAGATCATTTGGTTCAATAAACAAAGGGAGCATTATTTAGAATCTCTTTTTAGCATGTGGCTTAACGTTGGGAATACTATGGAAAGGCGCCATCATACCAGATGCAGAAAAAGGACTCTATTTTTTAGCTTGATGTTGTAAGGCGTTACTGACTGCGCCACAAAGAAATTTGAATTGTTTGTAGTGCTGTTCAGAGAGTGAGCCTCCGTCGTGATTGTCAGCATAAAAAATGGCGACAGGTTTTTTAGCGACAAAAACTGACATTAAAAAGAAATCTGTTTCATCCGTCGCATGTTTAAAGTTCATCGGCAGAAGATCAATGATTTTTTTATTACTTGAGGCTTTTACCCAAATGCTCGCTGGTCGGCTAGTTAGCTTTTCAAATATTGTATTTTTTACAATCTTTGTTCCGAAGTCTTTTAATACTTCTGATTCCTGACAACCAACGGAGTAATAACTTTTTAAACGAGTGCCATCTTTGCTGATTAAAGAAACGGTTGCCCGTTTTAAATTGATGCCGTAGGCAATGCCTTGCGTTGCTGCATTCATGAGTTCATGTAAATCAACGAACTCTTCAGGGCGGTGAATCATGATCTCAGTAAGTTCATCAAACAAAGGGTTGTTTTCTGGCGGCTTATTTTGAGCTTCAGGCTTTGTTATCGCAGCGCTTGGTTTAGTTTGTTTTGGCTCAGTTTTTGTTTCCTGAGTTAGTTTATCCGATTGTTCTTTCGTTAATGCAGCTTGTTCACCGATTGTCTTTAATGATGCTTCTTTATCAGTCGCTTTTTCTACAGTTCTTTCTGGAGGCTGAGTTGCCGCTTGTGCTTTTGTTCTTTTACGGGGTGGTACTAGTAGCTTGGCAGCGGGGAGCATGACTGTTGGTAAAGGGTGTGCTCTTGACATATCTGCTGCGACTTCATGCGTTAACTTAATTGCATCATCTAATGAGATTTGTAGGTAAGTCGCAAGCATTTTTTGACTACGTAAGGTCGCTTTAGAATACCAGTCATAGGTAGCAAAATGAGCGATTAGGTTTGCCAGCATGACGGGGAAATAGGGTGCTTGCATCGCCATGAGTAACGTACGATCTTCAATGCGTTTGGGTTTACCTTTGAGCGGGGTGGCGTGCGCCAATTGTATCCATTGTTTTTTACTTAATTGATTTCTAGTTTTGTAGCAGTCATTTACGAGGTCTGGCAGGAAAACTTGTTTTGCAATCGCTGCCGTGACATTTGCGATTGTATCACCTAAAACTTCCTGTTCAGCAACTTGGGGAAGTTTGAAATTAGAGCGGATAGCATATCGAATTAAGCGCATTTCTGGCGTGGCGTAGCGCCATAAATGCCAAAGCGGGACGCCCATAAAAAGGCTAGACCAATATATATCCTCCGGGTTGCCTTGATTTTTATGCAGGCTAAGTGCTTTGCCTAAATGTGCTGCGTATAAGCTTGTGCTCATGCAGCGAATATAATAAAAACTTTTTATATCTTTAGATGAAGCACTCTGGAAAGGTAGGTTCTTAATACTTTTTTCTAGTTGCTCAACACCGATCATACTGATTGCTTGGCTAACCGTTTTACTACTTTCACTTTCTTTGGTGCGCGCTTCATTAGCCATCGACATAACAGTATAGGCTAAAATAGGGTCGTTATTGATGGTTTCGGCTAGTTTTGCATAAGGTAAGTTACCCTCATCCATTTGACGCAACACAAGTTGGCCGACTCTAAAAGGTGAGGGGAGCTGTTTTTTCACTAAAAGCTGTGCCCAGCCTTGCGCATTATTTGGGATCGAATCTTCGGACATATATTTTTAATTTTAGCGAATTAGGTAAGTAACACAGGCCTATAAGTTAGTATAACTATAGCCTGTGAATGCTAATTGTGTAGCGCTAATTGACGTTGTTATTTATAAAATTAGAGATAAGTATCTTTGTCACCGAGTGTTTCTCTAATTCTGCGGTAACTATCCATTCGAGTCTGGCTTATGTTACCTGCTTCCTGAGCACTTAAAATGGCACATTTAGGCTCAGAGTTATGCCGGCAATCCCGAAACCGGCAATAGCCTATAAAGGGCCTTAGTTCGATAAATCCTTCAATTAATTCTTGTTCATTAATGTGCCAAAGCCCAAATTCTCGTATCCCCGGGGAGTCTACTATTTGTCCACCGCCAGGAATGTGAAAAAGCTTTGCTGTTGTTGTGGTGTGCATGCCCTTTCTGGATAGTTCCGATAAGGGGCCAATTCGAATCGATTTATCACCTAAAATACTGCCGATTAAAGATGACTTTCCAACGCCGGATTGACCGACAAAAATACTCGTGTAGCTTCTTAGCCAATCGAGCAAGGTTGACTCGCATTGCTCTAATTCGAAAGCGGATGTTTTAAGTACTTCATAGCCCAGGGAACTGTAGCTTTCACATAAAGCATCAATCGCTTCTCGATTTTCATCGTTGATCAAGTCACTTTTGTTAAATAAGAGTGCAGGTTTAATATTTAATGTTTCTGCTGCAACTAAATAGCGGTCAATCAAATTTGCGTAAGGGGTCGGTTCAGTGGCAACAACGATGATTATTCGATCAATATTGGCGGCAACTGGTTTTAAAAGTCCATAGTTATCGGGTCGTTGTAATAAAGTGTTCCGCTCAAGTCTCGCTTCAATTACGCCATCTTGATCTGGGCCTGCCCGCCAAATAACCTGATCGCCTGTAACGAGTGAGTCAATATTGGCTCGGACATAACAACGGTAAATTTTACCTTTATCGTCACCTTCAAGGGCTTCAACATCTAGTTTCTGGCCATAATGCGCAATAATTAAACCTTTTTGCTCATCACTGAGATCGCCCGCAAACTTTTGTTTAGTGATTGATTTCTCTTTGCGATCAGCTCGTGAAGCTTTCTCAGCTTGAATTTTTTCAATACGCCATTTCTGGCGGCGGTTTAATTTTCGTTTGCTCATAGGCTGACTTGCTGTGTAATGACAATGAAGTAGTGGAAATATTCGCTAATAAATGCATTCTAACAGTAAAATCATATCAGTAGCGCTTGTTTAAACATGATTTAGTCATTATCGTGTTTCGTTGAGTTTAAAGTAGACACAAAATTTTATATCAGGGCAAACACTATGAGTCGTAAAAATAACTTGATCTGGGTAGATCTTGAAATGACAGGGTTAGACCCTGAAGAAGAACGGATTATTGAAATCGCCACTATTGTCACGGATGCAGACTTAAATATTCTGGCAATAGGCCCTGTGATTGCAATTCATCAGAGTGATGAATTATTGGACTCGATGGATGAATGGTGTACAACTACTCATGGTAAAACTGGGTTAACCAAGCGAGTTCAAGAGAGTACAGTTACCGAACAAACTGCAGAACAAGAAACTATTGCGTTTTTAAAAGAGCATCTTGATGCCGGCTGCTCACCCATGTGTGGGAATAGTATTGGTCAAGACCGACGTTTCTTAGTTAAATATATGCCCGAGTTAGAAGTATTTTTTCACTACAGGAATCTTGATGTTAGTACCTTGAAAGAGTTAGCTAAACGCTGGAAACCTAGTATTCTAAAGGGTTTTTCAAAGAAGGGGGTACATTTGGCTTTAGATGACATTAAAGAATCGATTGATGAATTGATCTACTATCGAGAGCATTTTATAGATTTGAAATAATACTAAGATTTGAGTGAGTGTGGCTGACATAAGTCATTAACTAATAAACAAATATTGAATAGGTAGAATGATGGAATTAGTAAACATAGAAATCGAAGATAAAATTGCAAAAATATCGCTTAACAATGGCAAAGTTAATGCTATATCGCATCAGGTTATTGAAGAATTAAATGCAGCGTTAGATCAGGCAGAAGAAGCAAAGGCTGTCGTGATACTAAGTGGTAAAGAGGGTATTTTATCGGGTGGTTATGATTTAAAAACCATGCAAAAAAGTATGGCCGATGCCATGGCGCTTGTAACCGAAGGATCAAAATTTACGCGTAGAATGATGTCGTTCCCTTTTCCAATTATTGTTGCGTGTACAGGTCATGCGGTAGCAAAAGGCGGGTTTCTCTTATTGAGTGCTGATTACAGAATTGGTGTAGAAGGTCCTTTTAAAATTGGCCTAAACGAAGTCGCTATCGGTATGACGATGCATCATGCGGGGATTGAAATGGCGCGTAACCGTATGCCTGCTAACTATTTTAATCGTTCGGTAATGAACGCTGAAATGTTTAACCCTGAAGATGCGATTAAAGCAGGCTTTCTTGATAAAATTGTTGCGCCAGAGCAATTGATGGCGACTGCCGAGCAAGTTGCCAAACAAATGAAAACACTGAATATGCGTGCGCATCACGGCACAAAAATTAAGGCTCGTCAGGCTTATCTCGAAACGATGGATAAAGCGATTGAAATCGATTCAACAGGTAGCCTTTAGTCTGTATGCATATTCATATTCTCGGTATTTGCGGCACTTTTATGGGGAGCCTTGCAGTACTTGCTAAAGAAATGGGACTGAAAGTTACAGGTTGTGATCAGTCAGTCTATCCGCCGATGAGCACTCAACTTGAAGAACAGGGCATTGGGCTTATTTCAGGCTATGAACTGAGCCAGCTAGAGTTAGGTGCTGATATCTATGTGATTGGTAATGCAATTAGTCGTGGGAATCCTTTGTTAGAGGAAATTCTAAACCAAGGTTTGCCTTATACATCGGGGCCTGGTTTTCTTGCGGATAAAATACTACCCGGCAAGTGGGTTTTAGGTGTTTCCGGTACACATGGGAAAACCACTACCAGTAGTATGCTTGCTTGGATATTAGAACATGCCGGTATGAAGCCAGGTTTTTTAATTGGTGGTGTGCCGGGTAATTTTGGTTATTCTGCGCGACTTGGTGAAACCCCATTTTTTGTGATTGAAGCCGATGAATATGATAGTGCCTTCTTTGATAAACGTTCAAAATTTGTTCACTACCGCCCGCGAACATTTATCGTTAATAATCTAGAATTTGATCACGCTGATATTTTTGATGATTTGTCTGCGATTCAAACTCAGTTTCATCACGTTATACGTACCATTCCAAGTAATGGGCGTGTGATTTACCCTGCGAAGATTGAAGCGATAGACGAAGTGCTAGCAAAAGGTTGTTGGGCTGAACAACAACCCTTTTCAGAAAAAACTGAAAGTAGCGCTGAAAAAGACAGGGATGAGCAGAAAAATGAGTTGCCAGATTGGCGTCAGTTGAATGCTTCAGGAAGTGAATTTCAGGTGATGTTAGGGGATGAAACGCAAACGGTTAATTGGACGTTAACGGGTAAGCATAATGTTGAAAATGGCATGGCTGCGATGTTGGCTGCGCGACATGTCGGCGTTACCTTAGCGCATAGTGCTGAAGCTTTATCTTGTTTTAAAGGAGTAAAACGGCGCATGGAGTGTCTTGTTAATATTACGACTAAGTCTGGTGCCGTTTTAGTTTATGATGATTTTGCTCATCATCCCACAGCGATTAAGACGACCATAGAGGGATTAAGGCGCCAGGTAGGTAACGCGAACATTATTGCGTTGATCGAACCTCGTTCCAATACCATGAAAATGGGCGTTCATGCGAAGACTTTGTTGTCCAGCGCGGAGCAAGCAGACCATGTGATTTGGGCAGACCTGACACAAAGAGAGACGAAAAGTAAGGCTTCAAACGATGATAATTGGCTAGAAAATCAAATTAAGGCGGCGAATGAAACTCACTTGCTAGGGAGGAGCGTTGGCGAATTGATTGAAAAAACGATGTCTAACCTCAAAGGTGAAACTCATATTGTCATTATGAGTAATGGCGGGTTTTCCGGTATTCACCAAAAGCTTATTGATGCGATAATGGTTTCTTCGGGAGGAACTGATGTCTGAGCAATTAGATTATTCGCAAACAATCACGGTTGCGATCACTGGGGCATCAGGCGTTCAGTACGGCCTTCGTTTAACGGAATGTCTAATTAACCAAAATTTACGTGTTTATTTGATGGTATCTAAAGCTGCTCAAATTGTTATTGCGACCGAAACTGATCTGAAATTACCTGCACAAGCTGCAAAAATGGCTCAGTATTTAAGTGAAAAATTTAGTGTCAAACCAGGTCAGTTAGAAGTGTTTGGCAAAGAAGACTGGATGGCACCTGTTGCCTCAGGTTCTGGCGCTCCGAGTCAGATGGTGGTTTGTCCTTGTAGTACCGGAACATTATCTGCTATTGCCTGTGGTGCGAGTAATAATCTTATTGAGCGTGCTGCTGATGTGGTTTTGAAAGAACGTCGAAAGTTGATTCTTGTGCCGAGAGAAACGCCTTATTCTGAAATCCATTTAGAACATATGCTTAAACTAACACGAATGGGGGCGGTTATTATGCCCGCAAGCCCAGGTTTTTATCATCAGCCACAAACACTTGATGATTTAGTTGATTTTATTGTCGCGAGAATATTGGATCATCTAGGAGTGGGGCAGAAGCTAGTTGAGCGATGGGGACGCTCAGAGTTTTAGCGCTTTAAATGATGTCTGAGGGTGAAGAGTGATTTTTTTAATTGTTGTGTCAAATGTTGTGGTCTGATTATGGATGAAACGTATCTACTTCAAGTGCTAAGTATGTTTTTCTTTAGTGCTTGGAAAACCTATATCGGCCCGCTTATCGCAGTGGGAGCAGGTTTTTCCTATTTGGAAATGCTTCTGTTCAACATGGGGCCAGCGCTTAGTTCAGCTGCAGCAGTACTTTTTGTGACAGATCTTTGGATGTCAAAACGTAAAACTAAGCCTAAAGGCTTTAATAAAAATCTAAGAAAAATACTTCGCATATGGAAACGGTACGGAAAAGGCATCACGCTTCTAATGGCGCCTATTTTACTTGGTATTCCTAGTTATGCACTGATTGCAAGACGATTAAAAGAGAGTCGTACAAAGATAATGTTGGAGCTAACGGTGGCAACGTTTGCTTGGTGTACACTCATCTATTGGGCCGGTTTTAAAGGTCTTTTATTGGCTGATGTGTCAATTTAAATAAGTGTGCATGGGGCATAAAACTGACCGCGAATTGCGACTTAAGTTCGTCCTGTTTTCTAGCGGTCAGCTTAGCTTAAAACTAAGCAGCCTCTCTAATCGCCTAATTTTATCAATTCGATCATGACTGGAAATGACCCAAAGCGGGCTTCGACCATTTTAAGGCTTGTTTCTTTTGCATCAAAAAAATCATGAGCCTTGTATCTTCTATGAGGCTGCTTACTGCCAGAAAGGAGATATTAAACTTTAAGATAAGTGGAAGGTGAGCTCAGTTTAACGCTTACATTACTATCACTTTGAATTGAGCCCATAGCGAAAACAAAGCTAATGGGCTCCGGTTTAAAATTTACAAATTATGAACAAAATATTCAAAATAGCTTTTATTCAGGGCCTTGATAGGCTCCTAACCATGGATCAGCTAATATAAACTGTTCCAGATGCGAGAGCCCTGCATTAGGCGCTTCTGCTAGTACTCCGTTATAGTTTTCCCCCCAGCAAGAGACTGTGTCATCTTGAAGTACAGCGCATGCGCTATAACCTGCGATACTTGCAGATTTGATGCTATCGGCAGGTAAACCATTTTGAAGCGTAAAGTAGCCTTTAAACGAGTATTCAACAGGCACTGATGTGCCATAAACACCGCCGAAATTAGTACTATCTCCATAACACTTTAATTCGCCAGACAAACTTTTACCGCAAACAGAAGCGGGTAGCGTATTGATCAACTCTGAAATATCAATGATAGCTGGACTAACGTTGACTTTGTATTCCAGATTGCCAGATGAATAACTCCAGCAATCTACAGT